>Ga0255338_1002122_pt1 | contig 31628 bp, 48 predicted proteins | sample MeOH1_35cm_T4_19_FD_203715 | JGI IMG/M metagenome (GOLD analysis project Ga0255338, IMG submission 203715) | Sandy soil microbial communities from University of British Columbia, Vancouver, Canada - MeOH1_35cm_T4_195 | ecosystem: Engineered > Artificial ecosystem > Sand microcosm > Unclassified ... | reverse complement strand
AATCGCTGGTGAACCTGGCCAGCGCCGTGTTCGCCCTGCTCATGGTGAAGATCGCGCTGCGGCCGGCCGACGAGGACCACCCCTACGGGCACCACAAGGCGGAGTACTTCTCGTCCGGGTTCGAGGGACTGGCGATCATCGTCGCCGCCATGGCCATCGCCTGGGCCGCGGTGCAGCGGCTGCTGGAGCCGCAACCGCTGCAGCTGCTTGGCTGGGGCCTCGCGCTGTCGGTGGTCAGCTCGGCGTTCAACGGCGCGCTCGCGTGGGCGATGCTGCAGTCGGGGCGGCATCACCGCTCCATCGCGCTGGAAGGCGACGCCCGGCACCTGCTCACCGACGTCTGGACATCGGCGGGCGTCGTCCTCGGCGTGGGGCTGGTGGTGTTCACCGGCTGGAACTGGCTCGACCCGGCGGTGGCCATCGCCGTGGCGCTGAACATCCTGCGCGAAGGCGCTTCGCTGATGTGGAAGTCCTCGCAGGGGCTGATGGACAACGCGCTCGAGCCGGAAGTGATGGCCGAGATCGAGAAGACGCTGCACGAATTCCAGCACCACACCATCCGCTTCGACCACATCTCCAGCCGCCGCTCCGGCCAGCGCCGCTTCGTCGACCTGCACATGCACATGCCGGCGAGCTGGACGCTCGGGCGCGCGGCGGCGGTGCGGGCCGCCGTCGAACAGGCGCTCATGAGCGCGGTGCCCGGCCTGCGCGCCACGATCCAGCTGCTGCCCAGCGACGTGGAAGCGCACGCCCAGGACGAGGACGACCTGCTGTGATCAGCGTCGTCCAGCGGGTGAGCGAGGCCCGGGTGCTCGTGGACGGCGCGACCGTCGGCGCGATCGGCGCCGGGCTGCTGGTGCTGGTGTGCGCCGAGCGCGGCGACAGCCAGGCGCAGGCGGACAAGCTGCTGGCCAAGCTCCTGAAGCTGCGCATCTTCGGCGACGAGAACGGCAAGATGAACCGCAGCGTGCAGGACGTGGGCGGCGGCCTGCTGCTGGTGAGCCAGTTCACGCTCGCGGCCGACACGTCGGGCGGCAACCGGCCCAGTTTCACGAATGCGGCGGCGCCGGACGAGGGACGGCGCCTGTACGACTACTTCGTCGCCCAGGCCCGTGCGGCGCACCCGGTGGTGCAGACCGGCGAGTTCGCGGCGCACATGCAGGTGCACCTGGTGAACGATGGACCGGTGACGATTCCCTTGCGCGTGGGCTGAAAGCGGGAGCGGACAGCCTCGTGGCGGGCGGCGGTTTCCGGGGGTTCGGGGAAGAGCGATGTCTGGGGATTCACGCTTGCGCCGCTTCCCCCTGCTGATGGCTGTTGAGATATCCGAAGAGGGAACGGCGCGATAAATCGGGATTTTCTGGGCTGGCGCGGTCCGTATCGGGATGGAATGTAGCAAAGCCGTTGCAGTCCGTGAAAATGGTGCCGGCGGCGCTGTCCAGGGGGTCTACCGGCCGAAGGCACCGCGCGAGTGCCCGATGTGCCAGCCCCCACAGAACCGGCAGGCGTAGGCGTTCATCGGCCCCTGGTACCCCTCGTTCCGGTTGAGGGCGCTCAACGCCGACCAGGCCGACGCCGCGTCGGCGTGCCGGATCTTGCCCTTGCAGGCCTTGCGCCGGATTCGCCGCTTGCTGCTCACGTCAAGCCGGTGGCTGGCCGGCTCGAGCCAGCCGGTTCCGCAGGAGGTAGCCCTCCAGTTCCCAGGCCTTCTCGCGGGCCTTCTTCAGGGCGTCGGCGGTGGCCATGTCTACACCGACCTCGGCGTTGAACATCGCCGGCGAGACGCACGCGGAGTGTCCGATGCCCAGCACGAAGCCGTCTGGCAGTGCGGCGATCGCCACGGTGCTGGTGGTGCCGGGGAAGCGGTGCGTGGAGACGACGACGGCTTCCATCATCGAGTCGATCTGCTCGGATCGCACCCTCGCCGCGGGGCCGCTGGCGTCACCGGCCGCCACCGCGGCGGCCGGCTGCGGCTCGTCCGCGGTGAGCAGCACGCCGGGGATCACCTCCACGGTGGGGACCGCGTAGGAGCCGGACGGCTTGAGGTCGCCCTCAGCGACGAACGGCACTGAGGTCTTGCTCTGTGGCATGCCGCTGCGGTCGAACACCGCCAGGTTGACGCACTGCGGCGCCCAGACGTGGCAGACGATCGCCGCCAGCGGCTTGCCGCCGCCGCTGTAGACCGGATCGCCGGCCGCAGGGTGGTAGAGGGCCGGCTGGCCGACGAAAGGAAGGTTCGGTTCGAGTTCCAAGGTGAGACTCCTCTGGCGCGGGCGAAGGCCGGCCCGCCTTCGGCATCAGTTCGCGGCGTCCTCCAGCCAGGTCGACAGGATGTCGAGCACGGCAGCCTCGTCTTCCGGGCTCAGCGTGCCGGCATCCGGGTCCGCCATCAGCAGGCCGCGGCGCGGCATGTGTTCCGTTCCCCACTCGTGGTACACGGCGTAGGCGTCGCCCGCCTTGCCGGCTACGGCACCGAAGCCGACCCGCACGCTGTTGCGGTCGGCGTCGTGGGTCAGGCTGCGCACCATGTCGCCGTAGCGTTCCAGGATGCGTCCATACCCGTCGGCGGGATAGTTCTCGCGGGTTGACTCGGCCCAGGGCGCCCATCGGTGGCCGAGCGGGTCGGTCTGCGTCTCGAAACGGCCGCTGACGCGGCTTTCCAGCTCTTGTCCGATGCTGTCCATGACCGGTTGCAGGTTTCCCAGGCGGCGGGCGATCCGGGCCAGGGAGTCGGTGACCGGCTTGGAGCTGACCTCGACGCTGAGATCGATCATCGCGACCCCTTTCCAGGCTCCAGGCCGGCCTCTCGCGCGGCGCGGGCCAAGTCGGGCGATGCCTTGGACAGCTTCTCGCTCACGGTGCCTTGCAGGGCGGCAGCTCGCGCGCTGGCGGCGCCGACGTTGTAGCCGAACCCAGGGTCGATACCGACCGGCACCAGCTTGATCTCGCCGGTGCGCCGGTCGATCCACTCGCGCATTTCGACCGGCGGCGCCGCCTTGCGCATCGCCGCGCCGCCCGGGGTGGTTCCGCGCTCGTAATCGCGCCGGCTCACCGCCACCACTCGGCAGCGGCAGCGCCAGCCGTTGGGCGGGTAGTGGGTGCGCCAGAACGCATCGTCCAGAGGCAGCGTCACGCCGTCCCAGGCCCGATGCGCGGGCCGCACCTTGTCATCGCGCAGCGTGATGTAGCGCGCGTAGGGATGGGTCCTGCGGTTGCGCTCCATCCGCTCCCACAGCCCGGCGCTGTACGCCATGCGGGTGTTGGTGTCGTAGATCAGCTTGAGGCGAGCCGGATCGAACTTCGTGGTTACGTCCTCGCCGGTGACCGGGTCCGGTACGGTCTTTCGCCCCCACCAGCCGGCGCGCACCAGCATGGTCTTGACGTCGCGCAGGAAATCGCGCCGCGACAGGTCGCCGTTGACCGAACCGGCGATCTGGTCGCGCAACGCCTGCAGCAGATCGAGCCGGGCCAGGCGGCTGACGGTGAACTGCTGCGCGTGCTCGTCCTGCCAGAGGTCCTGCCAGGCGAACGTCCTGGTGAGCTGGCCGCGCCGCGACAGGTACGCCGCCGCCTCGGTGGGCGTGAGCGTGCGCAATCTCGCGAATTCCTGGGCTTCGGTGGCCATCAGGTGTTTTCCAGGCCGGCGTTGGCACCCAAGCGCGCGGCAAACGCGGTGCGCGCCAGGTCTTCCTGCAGCGGCCCGACGTCCAGCTCGGCCAGCAGCTGCGGCAGGCGATCGAGCAGCTGCTGCGCGGTCTCGCCCTTGGCCGCCGCGTCATTGAGCAGGGCCTGCAGTTGCGCGGCGATGGGCGACATCAGCGGCTCCCAGTCACCCAGCGCTTCGTCCACCAGGTGATCGATGGCGTCACGCGGCTCCATCTCCGCAAAATCGGCCGATGCGGCGGGCTGTTGTTCACCACCGCCGTTCCCGTTGTTCACAACGCGAGCTGGCGCGGCCGGCGTTGCCTTTTTCTCCCAGCCGTCGCCGTATTTCGCGCGCACCTGGTCCAGGCTCAGCTGGAACCCCATGTCGGAGACGATCTTGTCCGTCTCGGCCATGGCCTTGAGGTCTTCCTCCTGCTTGACCTGGCGGTACACCAGGCAGGGCGCCAGGCCATTGAGCTCGCAGATCCACGCCAGCAGCGTCGCGTTGAGCGTTTCCGACAGCAGGTCGCTGTCCGCCTGCGTCAGGTCCTCGCGCACGTCCTGCCGTTCCTGACTGGCCGCGGCCAGCGCGCCGCCGCTGCCGGAACGCGCCTCCTGCCCGGTCAGCACGGCCGCGATCCAGTCGTCCATGTACTCGCACAGGGCCTGCTGCGTCGTGACGTTGCCCGACAGCTTGCTCTCCAGCAGTGCAATCTCCATGCCTTCGGGCGTCATCAGGTAGCCGTCGTTGCTCATGGCCCGCAACGCGTCGGCCAGCGTGCTCTTTTCCTTGGGACCGGAGCCGCGGGGGTACTTGCCGTGCGGCGTGGGCGAGCCGAAGCGGTCGCACAGCTTGTTCCAAGCCACCACGCCCTTGCGCTTGAAGAACACCGGCCAATACAACTGCAGGCCCAGGCCGGTGCCGTACGGGTTGTCATCCTCGGGGTTGACGCGGTGGACGATGAACTTGCGCTCCGGGACCGGCTCGCCGGTCAGCATGTTCGAGCGCGTGAGCAGGTGCAGCGCGGGCGTGGTGTCCTGGTCGGCCTGGACGTACTTGAACCGCCGCTGCGCGCGCTTGACCACCCGTGCCGGCACCACCAGGTTGTCGCGCACCGTCCAGACGATCTCGGCCACCACGAACCCGGTGATCAGCGCGTCCAGCAGCTCCGAACAGAGCTTGTCGAAGCTGAAGCTCTTGAGGATGGCCGTGACGGTCTCGGCATCCCGGGTGCCGGCTTCCGACTTTTCGCGCGGCTCGACCTGCCAGGCCTTGCCGACCAGCGCCAGCTGACGCTTTTGCAGGCCGTCGAACACCTTGCCGTCGCGCTTGAGGTCGCGGTAGATCGCCGCGCCGGCGTTGCCGCGCTCCAGCAGCAGCGGGTCGTTCGTCTGGATGACCCCCATGTAGGTGGTCTCGAACGGATCGCGCAGCCGATTGGCGAACTCCGTGTTCAGCTCGGGCGCCGGCGGCCGGCCAGCCTTCGGGGTGGTGCTTTTAGCCATGGATGAAGTCCGAAATGTCGCGGGCGCTTTCGCGCGGGCCGCCGCTCATGAACTCGATCGGCGCGGAAGGCATCGACGCGGCGTGCTTCGCCAGCGCCAGCGCCCAGAAGTGGTCGGCGTGGCCGTCCGGCGTGCGCTCGGCGGTGAAGCGGATGTTCCCGGCCGGCGTCACCACCTTGGTCACCTGGCGCAGGTCGGCCCGCACCTTGGGGTCGTAGGGGATGCGCAACGCCCGGTCCTCGAAATCGCCCCGCAGCGGATAGGCCAGCGCCTCTTTCACCGGCCCGGTGAACGTCACGCCTTCGACGCGGCCTTCGCCGAACTGGTCCTGGGCGTCATCCACCCAGCCGATGCCCAGGCCGGTCATGTCCCAGCAGCTGCGGTCGCAGCGCTCGATCCAGGGCCAGATGATTTTTTCCTGGTCGCTCTTGCGCATGTTCTGCATGCGCTCGACGTGCCGCGTGTACAGCACGTCGCCCAGCTGCTCGAGCACCCACAGCACCGTCAGGTCCTTCTTGCGGCCGATGTCCACGCCGGCGAACAGGCGCCCGCCCTCGATCCGCTGCCAGTCGGTGCCGGCGCTGTATTCGGCCGAGGTGATCAGCGAGTACTCCAGGAAGGCGACATCGTCGTCGGCCGGGTTGCACATGTACTCCTGCTGGAAGCTCTCTTCGTCTGCCGCGCCCTTGCGCACGAACTCGAAGTAGCCGGCCTCGTCCATCGCCTGGCGCTCGTCGTCGGCCGGCAGCATCTGCTGCAGTTTGAAGAGGAACCCCTGGTCCAGCGCGTCCTGCAGCGTCACCCGGTGCAGGCTGATCCCCTTCGGGTTGCCGTGCTCGCGCGCCTCGCGAATGAGGTGGTTGAAGAAGTTGTGCGAGCCGCGGTGCGTGGAGATCAGCTCCATGCTGCCGCCCCACGTGATGCCCGGGTAGGCGATCGCCCACAGCTTGCGCGGGTCGGGGTGCAGCGCGAACTCGTCCAGGATCCGTCCGCCGCGCTTGCCGGCCTGCGCGTCCGGGTTGCTCGACATGCTGTGGATGCGCTTGCCGCTGGCGAACTGCAGCACGTAGGCCGTCAGCTTGTCCTTGGCGTCGATCACCACCTCGCCCAGGTCCTTGGCGGCCAGGTGCATGATGCCCGACCACATCTTGCAGTCTTCGATGAACAGGCGCGCCTGCAGATCGTCGCGGCTGCTCACCCACTGGTCGTTGCGCGCCCCCTGCGCCGCGGTGCGCTCGTCGGCCGCGTAGGCCGTGGCCCAGCTGATGCCGATCTGCCGCGACTTCTCCATCAGCTTCAGCCGGCTGGTGTCCTTGATCCATTGCGACTGAAACGGCAGGAAGATGCCGTCCGGGTTCGCGGGGATGACCTTGGCGTTGCCCTTGCGCGGCATCACAGCTCCCAACGCGGCATGGCATCGCCGAGGCGCCGCGCTCCGCGCGCCGCCCACTCGGCGCACCATTCAAACGAATAGGCAGCCACTGTGATGGGCCAGCACGCCACAACAAGGGGCAGCATTGCGACGTTGCGCACAAGTTTGCGCCGCCGGCGGGCGCCGGCACTGCCTCGAAGGCGATCGATGCGTCTCTTCAGCTTCTGTCCGTAGCGTTCGAGCGCGCCCATCACGTGATCCCCAGCGCTTCGCGAATTTGCCGCTTCGTGTCCTCGGTCACGCCGCCCTTGTTGCCCATGGCGTCGAGCTTGGCGCGCTGCTCTTCAAGCAGCTTGCGGCGGGTGGTTTCCTCCACCTCGGCCTGAAACTTCTTCAGGTTCACGCTGCTGCGCGTGAGCGTGGCGATGTTCTTCGCAGCCGCACTGAGCATGCCCACGCGCTCGCCGGGATCGAGGTCGGGATCGTCGGCCTCCTGCAGCGACAGGATGGCTTCGAACAGCTCGGTCTGCACCAGCGCTGTCAGCGCCTCGCTGCGCGCGTCCTGGTTGTCCCCGGCGTGCTGCTGGATCAGGCGCGCCGCCTCGGTGCTGGCCTTGATGGCCGACAGGCGGCGCTCCAGCTTCAACCCGTAGCGGCCGATCGCGCTGCGGCTGGGCAGATCGCCAGCATGCGCTTCCGCAGGAAAGCGCTCGCGCAGGTCGGCGATCAGCTCATCGAGCGTTTGCCCGCCGGTGGCGAGCATGGCCTCGATGTAGGCCTTGATCTCCAGCGGCAGGCGCGTGATGGTGCTCTTGCGGCCCATCGCCTCACCAGTACTTTTGCGGCCGTGCGATGCCCGGGTCGCAGTCCACCGTGTATTCGGCGACGTCGGTTCCGAAGCGCGTGAGGTCCGCATGCCAGCGGCCGCTGGGCTGCTTGTCCAGCGTCACCAGTTCGCGATCGGCCAGGTAGTCCAGTTCGCGTCGCAGCTCCAGCGCAGTCGCGTCGGGGTACTCGCTCTGCGCCACCGACAGGATCGGCCCTTCGAACGAGCCGAGCGGCCGCGCGTTGTTCAGCGTCAGCAGAATCAGCCAGCGCAGCGACTCGCGCCGCACCTTGGCCACGTCGAAATGCATGTTCATGACGTTGCTCCGTGGATCATTCCGCGCAGCTGCGCGTTCTCCAGCTTGGTCGCCAGGCCGTCGAGCTTGGCCTCGATCACGCTCTGGCCGCGGATGTAGTCCTCGCGCCGCACGTAGTGCACCGGCAGCTCGGCCTGGAACCGCAGGAACTCGCGCTCCACCCGCTGCCATTGGCTGGCCTCCTCGCGGCTGGCCACCTCGATCGCGTCCAGGCGGTCCGTCAGCGCCTTGTGCAGCGTGGCTTGGTGCCGCTGGCTCTGGCCCAGCATGATCTTGGCGGCGCCCGCCGCCGCGCCGAAGAACGCCAGCAGCAGCGCCACGAGCCAGATGAAATCAATCTGCAGGATCACTGCTGCCCTCCGTCGATCCAGTCCAACAGGTCGACCAGCCGGCCCGCGCACAGGCCGTACAGGTCATAGAGTTCCTTGAGCGCCGCAGCCACCGGGTCAACCTCACCGGTCAGGGGCGGCGCTGCTGCTGGCGCCGGGCAACGCACCGCGTACTCCGCCGGCAGCGGCCTGGGCGGCGCGCTCACGGGCGTCGGCGAGCTGGCGCATGACGCCAGCAGGAAACACGCAGCCATCGCGGCTGGCAGCAGTAGCGGTGAGCGCATCCCTGATCTCCTGAGTGCTTTGCGCGTCTTGCGCGGCCCGGCGGGCGACGGCCGTGCGCATCGCCTTGCTGGCGGCGGCGGCCTGACGGATCAACCCCTTGTGCGACTCGATCAGTGCGCCCAGATCTTTCACCGCCCGGCCGTCGCGCCGCGCCGACTCGGCCAACACGCCCTGGTCGTGGCCGTACCAGTAGCCGCCCACCGTTCCGGCCAGGCAGGCCGTCAAGGCGGCCAGTGCCAGCATCGCGCGGCTCATACCGTGCGGCCCCAGGCCGCATAGCGCGGCTGCAGCAGCACCAGGATGCGGTGCGGGTAGTCCAGGTTCTCGCGGCAATGGGCGCGCGCGCGCTTGGCGGTGCCGCAGGCGGCATCCACATCCTGGCGGCTGGCGCCTGCAGCCTTGCGCGCCTCCGCCTGCCAGTGCCCGAGTCCGCCGTTGTAGGCCCGCAGCGCCACCCAGAACCGGTCACGCTCGGCGTAGGCCAGGGGTGTGCGATCGAACAGCCACAGGTCGTAGGTCACCAGCGCGCGCAAGGCCCAGCCCGGGCTGAACGGCTGGTTGCTGCGCAACTGCGGATCGATGTCCCCGATCCAGCGGCTGGTGGCCGGCATGAATTGCGCCAGGCCGACCGCGCCCACGCGCGACACCGCCTGCGCGTTCCAGCCCGATTCCTGGTGCACCTGCGCCGCGAACGCGGGCACCGGCGCATCCAGGCCCCACACGGCGCGCGCCGTGCGCGTGAGGTCGGCGCGATAGGCCAGCGCCGCGCGTGGAACCGGCCCTGCCTGCGGCGCAGCCGCCGGCGTCGGCTGCGGCCTTGGGTCCGCCGTCACCCCGGCTGCGGCTGCGGCCGGCGGTTCGGCCTGCTGCTTGCAGCCAGGCAGCGCGAAGGCCAGCCCGAGGCAAAGCACCACGGACGCGACCGCGAGCACCAAGTCCTGCAGCGCGCGCCTGAGCATCACAGCCCCAGCGCCACGCCCACCACCACCGCGGCGATCACGATCGCGCGGCGCAGCATCGCGTGGCAGAACACCTGCAGGTAGGCCGGCACCACCGGGAAGTCGGCATCACCTGTCGGCGCAGTCGTGCCGTGGCGCCAGTCGCGCACCAGGTAGCCGTCAGGACGCGCGTAGGGAAAGAGCGCGCGGTCCAGCCAGTAGCCCAGCACGGCCGCCAGCGCGATCAGTGCTGCCTTGTACGCCACCACCGGCAGCTGCACCGGCGAGATCGCAGCGATCAGCGCCAGCAGCACGAGGGCCGCAGCCAGCCAGAGGGAGTTGCGCGGAGCGCGCAGCCAGATCGGGATCGAATCGTTGAGCTTCATGCACGGCAGAGTGCCGCGCGCGCGCGATGCTGGCTAATTGGAGCGGTTCAATTCATCACGAATGGGGCACGCTACACGAAATCAGCGAGCAGGCGGCGCGGCAGTGGCTGCCGCGGGACATGCTCGGGGTGGCCGTCGGCTGTGGCCTGCTCGCGCTCGCACATCATCGTGAGGGTCTTCAGCGGCGGCGGCGACTTCAGGCATAGGCGCGCGTAGTCCGCGGCCCATCGCGCGGTTGTTCCAGCCGAGAGTTCGCCCGCCGGCACCAGTTCTATGGCGGCGATCAACGCGGCCGCCTGTTCGGCAAGTTCCTTGTGCAGCTGCTTGCGGTCGCCGTAGCCGAAGACCAGCGCCAGCAGTCCGAGAGCGGAGATCGCCGAGGCAACATAGGGCAGTAGGTTCTGCAGCTCGCGGCCAAGCAGCGAAGCGCCCAGCAGCACTGTGGCGGCCTTCGTGGTCTTGTCGACCAGGTCAAAGAACCGCTGGCGCCGGCGCTGATAGCGCAGTTGCACCCAGGCCTTGTGCAGCACGCCGCAGCGCTGCGCCCACAGCGAGTCTTCGACGGGTTCGGTCGACATGCGGCGTATTGTGGCACCCGAGCCACAAGCGCGGCTACTTTGGCTTGGGCGGTGGCGGTGGCGGTGGGGAGAAATAGACTGTGTTGTCCGAGCGTTCACTGAACTCGCGGTGGCCTGCATCCGGCCGCGGCGCGGGTGGCGGCGGTGGTGGCGGCGGCGGAGGAGGTGGCGGCGGTGGTGGTGGTGGTGGCGCCTTGGGGTTCGTCATTTCACGTTCTCCTCTTCAGAGTTCTGGGCCGGTCATGCGCAGTTACGCGCCTGCCGCCGGACAACTGCTCCTACCGCTCTTGTAGCTCTCCATGTGTCTGGCCGAGGCCTCGAAGTCGGCCTTCGACAGCTGCTGGCCGATGTTCAGCTCGTTCCTCATGAACGTGAGGAACCCGTCGACGGTCGCAGTCATGGCCTGGACCAGGTCGGCCTTGCCTTGATCCAGGCACGGCGGCACCGTGAGTTGCTCGGCCTCACGCTTGATCGCCTGCAGCGCCGCGACCTGCGGCCCCAGCGCAATGCGACTCGTCGTGCCGGCCACCTTGACCGCGTCGACCCAGCGCGCCACCAGCGCGTCTATCGCCGTCAGCGATGAAGTGAGCGCGTCGCGTTGCTGCTTTTCCTTGGCAATCCGGGCCTCGAGCTCCTTGCGCTCCGCCTGAGCCCTCGTCTCGTTCTCCTGCTGAATGCGCTGTGCCTCCACCTGCTGAGCCTGCGCCCGCTTTTCGTTCTGGCCCTGGCGGTACTTCCACGCACCACCGACAGCCAAAGCGGCGCCGAGCAGCACCACCCATAGGACGCGGCCGCGCTGGCGGAGCCCGATCGCTCTCATGATCTCGTCCTTACGTGCAACAGATACGGCCCGACGATCAGCGTGAACAGCAAGATCATGACGCTGACGTAGCTCAGAAAGAACAAGGCGGTGTAGCTGACCGGGCCGACCAGCTGGCGCGAGCCTTCGTCCATGATGTACGCCCAGGGCGACACCAGCGAGAGCCACACCGCCAGCAGCGTGGCGAGGGCCGCGTCGACGCCTTTCGGTTCGCGCGGCGTCTTCGCTAGCGATGGTGGGTGGATGTTCAGCACGGCGATCTGCGTCGCGTTGTCCCCGTGGTTGATTTGCGTGATCCGTTCAGCGTTCATTCCTTGTTCTTGTCGCCATTGAATCGGCCCTGCAACGGAGGCGGCCGCTACCTCTTGCGCCGGGGCGGCGCTCCTACTTGGCCGACCTGCACGGAGCCGTGGCCATGGTTGGTTTGGACGATGCCGGACACGGTGCCGCCGTGCCCCACCTGGACGTTGCCGCTGCCGCGCTGCGACAGGTTGCCCGAGGCCGCGCGCGCCGCTGCGCCACCTTGCAGGGCGCCGATGGCGGCGGCCTTGACTGCCAGCGGCGCGGCGCGAAACAGCGACAGCAACTCCTGCTCGTCCACGTTTAGCGCGGGAGCGAATCCGTCGCCGGTGAGCACCCAGGCGGGGTCTGCATCGTAATGACCCCATAGCCCAAGCAAAGCACGGGTGTCTGGCAACCGTTCACCACGTTCCCAAGTGCCAACGGTCTTTCGGTCGACAGCAAGAGTAGCGGCGAAGTCCGCCTGGGACAGATTGCCGCGCAAGCGCTCGATGCGCTGCCCGATAGCTACCAAGTCGACCTGCCTGGAAGGCACAACGATATCCCTTGACGATGGGAGATTGATCTCCCATAATGCACCCCATACCACCGCGCAAAACCACGTCGCCACCCACCACAGGCCCCGACATGACCCCAGCACGGATCCTCGCGAAACACAACAGCGGCACCAGCCGCGACCGCCTGATGGCATGCGCGCTCGCCGCCGCCATCGACGCCCACAACGCCGCCCGGTGCTACCCGCGTGGCAGCACCGTCCGGGCCGTGCTGCAGATGCGCCGCACGGCGAACCTGCGCGACGCCTGGAACTGCAAGCACCGCCTCGGCGAGCGCGCCTGGCTCCCCTGATCCGCCGACGCACTCAACCGCAATTTACCACTACCCATGAAGCACACCACTTCCCCGCTGGGCCCTGCGCGCCTGCCGTACCCGCAGACGCCCACGACGGCGCGCCAGTGGCTGGAGGCGCACGGCGTCGCCGTGGCCGACCTGGCTCGGCGTAACCAGATCGACCGCAGCACCCTGGTGGACCTGCTGCGCGGCAAGCAGCGCGGTCTGCGCGGCCAGGCCCACCGCGGCGCGATCGTGCTGGGCCTGAAGGCGGAGCCCAAGGCATGACGGGCCGCCGCGCACCAGACCGCCAGTCGCTCGTGCGCCGCATCGAAGCACTGCGGCCCATCGCCGACAAGGAACGGGCGGCGTGCCCGCCGGGAATGGAAGCCCTCGCTTGGGCGGTCATCCTGTACGACGACGGCATCGTCAGCGCCGAGGCGACCGTCGAAGCCGTGCGACGGGAACTGGGCCTGCCGCGCCCGGCGGCGCCGGCAGCGTCGGAGATGGGTCGCCTCCGACAGCAGCTGTATCAGGGGCCGCGCCCCGGTACAGCATCTGACTCAGAAGCTGGAGGCTGACGTGCTCGTTCATCCCTTCGGCATAGACCTTGGGCACGCGCACCTTCGGCCCGCTGCGCCGCAGCAGGTCATCGCGGGCACGCCACCATCGAACGCCGCAGTGCAGCAGCAACAGCGCTGCCTGGGGCTCCGACCGGGAGTTGGCCAACAGCACCACCAGCTCCGCGCCGCGCGCCGTCAGCGCGTGGTCCAGGTACTGCCCCAGGTCGCGATCGAGCGCGGCGTGCTCGCGCAGTGTCGCCCGATGCTGGACGGTCAGCGCCTCGAAGGCTTGCCACAGCAGATCCGCGCCAAATCGCTGGGTGAAGGCCTCGTAGGCAACGACCAGCGCCTGCGGCACAGACCAGCTGTCTGCGTCATCGTCTCGCATCGCAATCCCTCCATCCGTGTGATCGAGCTGTCACTGTACGAGGCGAAAGGCCATTTCCCGTCGTGCAAATCGGGAGATTTTTCGGAAGGCGCGGCGGGAGGGCATTTCCAATGAGCCGCCGCAACTGGAAACGGGTTCGCCCGAGCAGCCTGGTCGAGGCGCTGCGCCTGTGCAAGGAATTCGCCCACGAGCGGCAGAACCTCAGCGTCGAGCGCATCGCCGACCGCATGGGCGCCACCCACGACAGCCTCTACAAGTGGCTGGCCACCGGCCGCATGCCGGCGATTCTGATCCCCGCCTACGAGCACGCCTGCGGCTGCAGCTTCGCCAGCGAATGGCTGGCCGTGTGCGCCGGCAAGCTTGTGATCGACATGCCCACAGGCCGGCGCGGCGCCACCGAGGACCTGCTGGCTGTCAACAGCAGCTGCGCCGCCGCGCTGCAGCTCTTGACGGCTTTCTACGCCGACCCGGCCGGCGCCGACCCCGAAGCGACCCTGGCGGCCCTGCGCGGCCACCTGGAACAGGTGGCCTACCACCACCACAACGTGGCGCGCTACGCCGCGCCGGAACTGGAGTTCTGAGCCATGACCGATCAAGAGCTGTTCGATTCCGCCGTGTGGCATGCCCGCAATCGCGCCTACCTGCTGGCACTGGCGAACGACCGGGAGCGCGAACGTCGCACCCACTGGACGCGCCGCCAGTGCCTCGCCAAGGCGCGCCAGGCCGAGCGCCGGGTGTTCGACCTGTCCATCCGCGCCGAGCAGCGCTGCCGGGGCGATCTCCACGCCGCCAGGGCCGCAGCGTGAGCAGCGGCAAGTACACCAACGCCGCCCAGCAGCGGATCCTCAAGCTGGTGCTGGCGCTCTTCGGCGACGTGGTCAACGGCTACCCGCCAGCCGCGCTCGCCAAGGAGCTGCGCGTGTCCGCCAGTGCCATGACCCGTGACCTATCCAACCTGGCCGAGGCCGGCCTGGTCGAGCGCGACGAGGCCACCGGGCACTGGCGCCTCAACGCGCGCCTGCCGCAGCAGGCCTTCAAGGTCGTGGCCGCGATCGACCGCTCCGAGCGGCGCCTGGAAGAGGCCCGCAACCGCTTTACCCGCAACCCTGACTGAAAGACCAAGACATGGCACGAAAAGCCCTGAAGACGGAAATCCCGGCCGCGCACGACGCGAGTCTCGACCAGGCCAAGCTCGATGGAGCGATGGTCCAGATGCGCGCCGATGCGCAGGAGGACCTGGCCGATCTCTGTGACTTGGCGGGGAGCGTCAAGGCCATCCAAATGGCGGACCTCACTGCCAATTTCCTCGCCGCGGCGAAGGTTCGGCTCTTCGAACAGGTTCGCACCTCCAAGAAAATCAAAGACTTACCGATTCGCACCGCAGAAGGCGGCTTCGCCACGGCGAAGGACATCGGTGAGTTCTGCCAACTCGTCTTCGGGCGCCCGTACACCACGATGTTCGAGGCGTCGCAGAACCTGGAAGCGCTCGGCGAAGAAGCCTATGAGGTCGCCAACCGCCTCGGCCTGAACCGCTCCGCGCTGCGCGCTGCCCGCGCCCTGCCGCCCGAGTCGCTTGAAACGGTGCGCCTGGCCATCGCCGGCGGCTCCACCAAGGCCGAGGTCCTGTCGGTGATCGAGGACCTGGCGGTGCGGATCGAAGAGACCGAGCAGGCGCTGGCCGATGCCAGGGGCGACCTCGAGGCCAAGGAACACCTGCTGGCCGAGAAGGGCAAGCGCATCGACCAGCTCAAGGCCGCGCAGAAGCGCATCGAGAAGCTGCCGCCGGACGCCCAGCTGGTCGACCTGCAGAAGGAGGCCACCGCCATCATGCGCGACGCCAGCGGCGCCGTTACCGGCGGCCTGCGCCAGGCCATCATCGCGGTGCGCAACCACGGCGACGAGGACCACACCGCCTTCCTGGCCGGCCTGGTGGGGCAGGTGCAGGCCGAGCTGAGCGCGCTGCGCGAGGAGTTCGGCCTGCCCGACACCTCCGCCGCCGCGCAGCAGGAGCTGGCCGCGGACGCCGCGCAATGGCTCAAGAAGGCGTGAGCGAGGGCAGCGCCATGCCGCTCTCGCCCGCGCTCACCCAGCGCCTGGTGCAGCTCGCCCAGGCCGCGGAAGCCGCCCCGGCCGGTGGCAAGCAGGCGCTGCTGGACGCCGCGTGCGCCGAGCTGCAGGTCAGCCTGGCCACCCTGTACCGCTACCTGGGCCAGGTGGCGCTGCGCCCGCAGCGCAAGCGCCGCAGCGACGCCGGCGAGGTGAGCCTCACACGCGACGAAGCCAAGGCCATCAGCGCGCTGCTGGTCACCAGCCAGCGCAAGACCAACAAGCGGCTGCTGTCGATCGGCCAGGCCGTGGAGATCCTGCGCGCCAACGGCGAGATCCGCGCGGAGCGCACGGACCCCGCCACCGGCGAGCTGCTGCCGCTGTCCGACAGCGCCATCGCCCGGGCGCTGCGCGACTACGGACTGCACCCGGACCAGCTCAATCGTCCGACGCCGGCGGTGGAGCTCAAGAGCCTGCACCCGAACCACGTCTGGCAGATCGACGCGTCGCTGTGCGTCCTGTACTACCTGCACGCCGAGCGCGAGGCCGAGACCGGCCTGCAGGTGATGGAGCGCGACCGCTTCTACAAGAACAAGCCGCGCAACCTCAAGGCGATCGAGGACGAGCGCGTCTGGAGCTACGAGGGCACGGACCACAACGCCGGCGGCGTGATGCTGCATTACGTGCTGGGGGCCGAGAGCAGCGCGAACCTGGTCGACGCCTTCATCCGGTTCATCCACCCGCGCGATGGCGAGGTCATCCACGGCGTGCCCTTCATCCTGATGATGGACATGGGCAGCGCCAACACCTCGGGCCTGTTCAAGAACCTGGCGCGCCGGCTGCAGGTCAAGCTGATCGCGCACATGCCGGGCAACGCGCGCGCCACCGGCCAGGTGGAGAAGGCGCGCGACATCATCGAGCGCAGCTTCGAACCCGCGCTGCGCCTGCAGCCGGTGCGCAACCTGGACGAGCTGAACCGGCAGGCCGGGCGCTGGGCCGCCTGGTTCAACGCCGAAAAGGTGCACAGCCGTCACGGACGCACGCGCAACGAGCAGTGGCTCACCATCAGCCAAGAGCAGCTGCGCCTGGCGCCCGGCGTGGAGCTGTGCCGCGAGCTGCTCACGCACGAACCCGAGTCGCGCAAGGTCACTGACACGCTCACGGTGCCGTTCAAGGGCCGCGAGTTCGACGTGCGCGGCGTGCCGGGCGTGATGGTGGGCGAGAAGCTGCTCGTCACCTACAACCCCTATGTGCCGGACGCGGCCTTCGTGGTGGACACCGATGCCGAGGGCAACGAGGCGCTGCACGGCGTGCCGCTGGTGGCGCGCGACGACGCGGGCTTCCGCGACGACGCCAACGTGATCGGCGAGGACTGGAAGCGGCCAGCGGACACCGTGCTGGATGCGAACCGCAAGGAGGTGCAGCGCTTCGCCTACGACGCCGCCACCGACGCCGAGGTCGAGGCGAAGAAGAAGGCCAAGGCGGTGCCCTTCGGCGGCCGCATCGACCCGTACAAGGTCATCGAGCAGACGCCGCAGCGCACCTTCATCCCGCGCCGCGGCACCGAGCTGGTGCCGGCCGTGGCCACGCACCGCGCGCCAGCGCGCCTGCTCACCCAGTTCGAGGCCGCAGCCGCGCTGGCCAGCCAGGGGCTGACGATGACCCGCGAGCTGGTGACCACGCTGCGCAGCGTGCACCCCGAGGGCGTGCCCGAGGACGAGCTCCCGGCGCTCGCGGCCCGCCTGAACGTGCGCGCCGGCCTGCGCGTGGTGGCAGGAGGCGGCCAATGACCGACATCGCCCTGCAGCCGATCCTGGCCGACCTGGGCATCGCCCAGGCCGACCTGGCACGCGCGCTGGACCTGAGCAAGGCAGCCTGCAACCGCCTGGTCGTGCATGGCCAGTGGCCGGCGCGCCGGGTGGGCGAAGTGCGTGCCGGCCTGGTCGCATACCTGAAGTCGCGCGGCGCCGGCATGGGCCAGCTGCGTGCGCTGGTGCTGCCCCCCGCAAAGAAGTTGGCCCCGGACGTTGGAGCGCCCGAGGCCGATCCCCCCGAAGTCCATCTGAACGAAACCCTGGAGGAAGAAGCCATGCTACTGCAAAACCAGTCCCTCACCGCCGCCGCGCGCCAGCACTTCAAGCTGCCGCGCAACCCCTTCGTCGACGACGTCGAGTCGCCCGAGGACGTGTTCCAGAGCCCCAGCGTGCGCTACGTGCGCGCCGCGCTCATGGACTGCGCCCAGCACCACGGCTTCATCGCGATCGTGGGCGAGTCCGGAGCGGGCAAGACCACGCTGGCCGAGGACCTGGAAGAGCGCATCAAGGCCGAGCGGCGCGACGTGCTGGTGATCCGGCCCTACGTGCTCGCGATGGAGCAGAACGACACCAAAGGCAAGACGCTGAAGTCCAGCCACATCGCCGAGGCGATCGCCAGCGCGCTGGATCCGCAGGCCAAGGTCAAGTCCTCGCCGCAGGCGCGCTTCGAGCAGGTGCACCAGATGCTCAAGGCCAGCCGGCGCGCCGGCCAGCGCCACCTGCTGGTGATCGAGGAGGCGCACTGCCTGCCCACGGCCACGCTCAAGCAGCTCAAGCGCTTCCTGGAGCTGAAGGACGGCATGCAGCGCCTGATCGGCGTGGCGCTGGTCGGCCAGCCCGAGCTGCGTGATCGCCTCAACAGCCAGAACCCCGAGGTGCGCGAGGTGATGCAGCGCTGCGAGGTGGTGGAGCTGGCACCGCTGGACGCCGAGCTGGAGGCCTATCTGCGGCACAAGTTCGCCCGGTTCGAGCTGGCCTACGAGGAGGTGCTGGCGCCCGACGCGGCCGACGCGATCCGCGCCCGCCTGATCCACGTGCCGCGCGGCGGCAAGGCGGCCGATGCGCGCTCGATCTGCTACCCGCTGGTGGTCAACAACCTGGTGGCCCGCGCCATGAACGCCGCGGCCGCCGCCGGCTGGCCGCAGGTGGACGCCCAGGTCATCGCGGGATGCTGAGCGATGCGCCGGTACCTGATCACCATCACCATGGCCGACGGCTCCCAGGGCACGCACAGCGGCCTGTACGCGGACGGTTTCGAGGCCGTGATCGAGACCATGGGCCTGTTCCTGCAGGCCAAGCGGATCGCGGCGCGGAGGCTGGCATGAAGAAGCGCAGCTGCGACGAGCTGGGCCTGTGCCAAGTCGAGGCCGCGCTGGCGTTCGACCGCCCCTGCCCCCAGCCGTGCGGCGCCTGCGAGCTGCGCGTCACGCCTGTCGTGGTCGGGGGCAGCACCGTGGCGGTGCAGGTCGCACGCCCGGGCGAGCCGGCCAGCGCCGTCGCTTTCCCGTTCGCGCCGGGCGCGATCGAGCACCACCAGCGCCGTGGCGACCGCCTGCAGCGCGCCCCGCGCGCAGCCCTGGTGCTTATCGCCGCGGTGGCGCTGGCGGCCCTGGGCGGCCTGCTGGCGGGCATCGCCAGGGCAAAGGGCTGGCTGTGACCAGGGCGCCCGAGCACATCGCCTGCCCGATCTGCGGCACCGAGCTGACGCCGGCGCAGCTGTTCGCGCACGAGGCGACCCAGCACGCGTTCGAGCGGATGATCGCCGTCAGCGTGCCGCTGGGCGCGCGGGTCACCAGCTACGTCACGCTGTTCAACCCGCCCAAGACGCGCCTGACGATCGCCAAGCAGGTCAAGCTGATCCTGCAGCTGCTGCCCGACCTGGAGCGCCAGGCCATCACCCACAAGGGCCGCGACTGGCCCGCGCCGCTGGCCGCGTGGTCGCACGCCATCGAGCACATGGAGCGCATGCGCGCGGCCGGCCGGCTGGAGCTGCCGCTGTCCGGCCACGGGTACCTGTACACCGTGCTGGCCGGCCTGGCCGACCGGCAGGAGGCCGCCGGCGAGCGCCAGCTCGAGGCACAGCGGCGCGGCGCGCCGCGGCAGGACACCGTGCAGGTGCACGGCCAGGACATGACCATCGGTCAGGGCCTGGACGTGGTCTACGGCGGGCGCGATGCAGCGTTGGCCAAGATCGACGCCGACGCTCGCCAGGCCGCGCCCATGCCGGCGGACGTGCGCGAGCGGCTGGATCGGCTGCGCAAGGGCGACGCGTCATGAAGACCCGCATCCGCGACCTCGGCCCCGGGGCCTTCAGCTTCGAGTACTCGGAGTTCAAGCGGCCACTGCCGCACCAGTGGCACTTCGTGGGCGGCGCCGCCGCCCCAGCAACCTGGCCCAGCGCCTGGCGTCGCGACCAGGCCCGCCGCTGTTTCACCAACCGCCGCTCGGTGTCCGCAGCGATGGCGGATCTGCAATCGCTGAACCGACTTCCACCACCAACCAACTGAGAGGAGTTCCGCAAATGCAAACCCCTGTTCCCGATGGCTACATGCGCAACGCGCAGGGCCACCTGGTGCCGCTGGCCCTGATCAAGCCGGTCGACCAGGAGCGCGACCGTCTGGTGCGCGAGCTGACCGGCCTGGCCAAGGAGCTGAACCAGTGGCTGATCCAGACCAAGACGAAGATCTTCGGCGACGTGGCCGCCTTCGCCGAGCTGAGCGCCGAGCAGTACGGCGTCAAGCGCGGCGGAAAGAAGGGCAACATCACGCTGCACACCTACGACGGCCAGTTCAAGCTGCAGGTGGCCACCGCCGAGAACCTGACCTTCGACGAGCGCCTGCAGGCGGCCAAGGCGCTGATCGACGAGTGCATCAACGAGTGGGCCAAGGGCAGCCGGCCCGAGCTCATGGCGCTGGTGCAGCAGGCCTTCCAGACCGACAAGGAGGGCAACCTCAACGTCGGGCGCATCCTGGCGCTGCGCCGCCTGGAGATCGGCGACCAGCGCTGGCAGCAGGCCATGAAGGCCATCGGCGAGTCGATCCAGGTGATCGGCACCAAGCAGTACATCCGCTTCTACGAACGCGTGGGCGACACCGACCGCTACGCGCCGATCCCGCTCGACCTGGTGGACGTATGAACATGAGCATCATCCAGAACCTGCGGCGCGTGACGCGCCGCCTCACCCCGGCCGAGGTGGCCAGCAGCGAGCTGGCCCAGGCCGAGCTGGCGCGCCTGGAGGCCCAGACGGCGCACGAGTACGCGGGCGCCATGGTCAGCTACCAGGACGCGCGCATCAAGCGGCTGAAGGCGTTTCTGCGCACCCAGGGAGAGGCGTCATGAGCGCCGCCGTCTACCAGCCGCGCGAAGGGTCGGTTGCCTGGAAGGTGATCGAGTTCCTGACCACCAACCCCGAAGAGACGCTCACCGCCGACGATGCGTCGGTCAAGTTCGACGTCTCGGCCAAGGCGGTGCATTCGTCCCTGGGGCCAGCCGTGCGGGCCGGCGTGCTCACGCGCACCGAGGATCCCGACAGCGGCGACCTGGTCTACCGGCGAGGCAATGGCGTACCCGCAATCGAGCCCCGGCCAACGCCAGACGCGGTCGGGATGGCCATCGCAGGGCAGCTGCCGCACACGCGTGGCAACGGCTACCTGGACACGGCGGCGATCGCGATCGAGAAGAACGTGCCTTTGGCGCCCAAGTGCGGCGGCCGGCAGACCGATTGGGCCGGACTGCTGCAGCGCATGGAGCCGGGCGACTCCTGCGCGCTGCCGCTGCGGGTGCGCTCGTCGATCAGCAAGGTCATCAATGCCGAGAAGGTTGCAGAACGTGGGCAGTACCACGTGCGCAAGCTCGACGCCCAGACCATTCGGCTGTGGAGGACGCAATGAACACCACCGTCCAGATCGCCGTGCGGTTCTCCGCCGGTACCCACCAGACGAACACCGTCCGCGGCATCCGCGCGTCGTCGACCAGCAGCTGGCTGGACGCGGCGGCGAGCTTCGGCCGTAAGTACTTCGGTCCGGCATTCCAGGACGTGGCGCACCTGCGCAGCGACCTTTGGGTGGTCACCGGCGACCCGACGTGGTACGCCTGGTGCTGGGCCAGCGGCCTGATCGAAATGGGGCCGACGGCACCGTCCACCAAGCGCGATGGCGGCGGCGCCATCGTCATTGCCAGCGGACCGATGCGCGCGTTGCAGGAGGCGATCGGCCTGCGCGCGCGTCACGGCCAAGGCAAGAGCGCCGGCAAGTATCTGGTGCCGGGCGTCCCAGAGGCGACTGACCAGACCGCGGGGGCCGATGCCCTTTCGGCATGGCTTAACTGGTGCGGTCAGCGCAACGGCAAACGCGATTCCTACGGTGTCGTCTTTCGTGGCAAGGGCATGGCGCGATGAGCCGCCCGTGTGACGCCATCGGCTGCGGCGCCTACGTGGCGACAGGCCGCTTCATGTGCATCAAGCATTGGAGGATGGTGCCGCTGGACCTGCAGCGCACCATCAACACGCGCTATCGCGCGTGTCGGAAGGACTTCGGCTTCCTGAGTGATCTGCGCTATCTCAGGGCCGCGGTAGACGCCGTCGAAGCAATCGCGCGCGCAGAGGGCTTCGTGGCCGATGGAGCGCACCCGTCCAACCCCTACGTGCGGCACCTTGTGTTGGCGCAGAAGCGCGCACACACCGCAAGCCGCGACTGCTGGTGCGAGCCGGAGGTGAACTACACAGACCCGGAGACCGGCGCGTCGGTCGTCGTTCACAGAGGTGCCCAGTAATGTCCGTCACCTTCCGCCGCACCGCCAAGGGCACCACCATCCGCGCCAGCGGCGCCGACGCCTGGCGGCTGCTGGATGCCCTGGCGGCGTTTGCTGCTGAGCCGCAAGCTCAGCAATCGCCCGCCGTGGCGCCAAAACCCGTTCCAATTCGTTCCAATTCGCGGCCGAGTACAACCGTGGCCCCGGCATCGGCCGGCGCCGCCACGGCCGCGGGACCGGAGGCGCCGTGAGCCGGGCTGAAACCTGGCTCGAAACCCTGGTCGCCGGCCTGGGCATCGCCGGCGCGCTGCTGCTGGCCACCGCCTGGCATCCCGGCATGGGCTTCGCTGCGTTCCTGGGCAGCAACCTGGCCGGCATGGCCTTCATGGCCCGGCGTCGGCACTGGCGGCTGCTCGCGCAGCAGGCCGTGTTCCTGGTCACTAGCCTGATCGGGCTGTGGACCTGGTGGCTCGCGCCGCTAGCGAGGTGAGCGATGGCCCGCGACGTTGCCGCCATCCACGCGCTCAAGGCCAAGCTGCGGCTGGCCGACGACGACTACCGCGCGCTGCTCACGCAGCTCACCGGCAAGAGCAGCTGCAGCCAGATGAACGAGCGCGAGCTGGGCGGGGTGCGCACACACCTGGCCGGCTTGGCCGAGCGCATTGGCGTGGCCCCGGCGCGCCGGCAGCGCCTGTCACAGGCGCAGTTCGAGCGCGCCAAGAAGGCCGCCTCGCCTAAGGAACGCAAGGTGTGGGCGCTGTGGCACCAGCTGGCGCGCGACGGCCATATCACCAACACCAGCCCGCAGGCGCTCAACGCCTGGATCGAGCGCCAGGTGGCGGTGAGCGCGCTGGCGTTCTGCAACGACGCGCAGTTGGACAACCTGATCGAGGCGCTCAAGGCCTGGCACGAACGGAGGACGGCATGACGCAACCCACCCGCACGCGTCCGGAACTCAGCGACCTGACGCCCGACCAGATCAGCCCGCTGGAGGCGCTGATGACCGGCGCCTTCCCCGACACCTGGCGCGACCTGGCCCGCAGCCACTACCTCACGCTGCTGTCGCTGCACGCGGACCGCGCGGCCACCGACCTGGCGATCGAGGCGATCGAGCTGACGCGCGGCATCGCCCAGGACCTGGGCGGCTCGCAGCCGTATATTCCGGTTGGACACTTCTTCGCGGCCGACGCCAAGGCCATGCGCGTGGTCAACGGCTTCACCGGCGACAATCACCGCGAGCTGGCGGCGCGCGAGAACATCACCGAATCGCGGGTGCGCCAGATCCTGGCGGCCTGGCGCACCGAGCAATTCGAGCGCCGCCAGGCGACCCTCGCGCTCGAATAGCGCGCCTCCAGTCAAAAAGTGAAGCGCTCCACCGGCGGCGCTTGCATGGCCTCGCGCGACAGTGCGGGCCATGCCATCCAAGCAGCCTGCCCTTCCTGACGGAATCGAGATCTTCCGCGCCGGCACTCGCACGGCCGACAGCGGCAAGGTCTACACCATCACGCCGGCCGACCTGGCCGCCGCGGCGGCCGCCTACGACCCGGCGCTGCACGAGGCGCCGCTGACTGTGGGCCACCCGGAAGGCAACCGCCCGGCCTACGGCTGGGTGGCCGGCCTGCAGGTCGCCGGCGACGTGTTGCGCACCAGCCACCGCCAGGTCGAGCCGCAGTTCGCCGAGATGGTCCAGGGCGGGCGCTTCAAGAAGCGCAGCGCCTCGTTCTACGAGCCCGCCGATCCGGCCAACCCCAAGCCCGGCGTCTGGTACCTGCGCCACGTGGCCTTCCTGGGCGCGCAGCCGCCGGCCGTGAAGGGCCTGAAGGACATTGAGTTTTCCGAGGCGGCCGGTGCCGTCAACTTTTCCGACCCTGTCAACCACGAGGACCCCCCGACCATGAAGACTGCCGAGCAACTGCAGGCCGACCTGGACGCTGCCAACGCGGCGATGCAGGCCGAGAAGACCGCCCGCGAGAAGGCGGAACGGCAGCGCGACGCCGCCACCGCCAAGGCCACCGCCGCCGAAGGCCAGGTGGCCAGCTTCAGCGAGCAGGCCAAGAAACAGCGCCACGACGCGCACGTCTCGTTCGCCGAAGGCCAGGTCAAGGCCGGCACGCTGCTGCCCAAGGACAAGGGCGCGGCCGTGGCGGTGCTGGACGCGCTGGCCGACCAGGCGCAGCCGGTGGAGTTCAGCGAGGGCGACACCACCAAGAAGGTCTCCGCCCTGGAGTTCGTCAAGGGCCTGATCGAGGGCGGCAAGCCGAAAGTGAATTTCGGTGAGCACGCCCCGGGCGCCGGCGGCGAGCACGGCGCGGCGGCCGGCAAGAGCGACGCCGAGATCGACCAGGCCGCCAAGGCCTACATGCGCCAGCACAAGGTGAACTACGCCGAGGCGGTCACTGCCGTCACGGCCAGCTTCCCCGCCTGATCCCCTGACCCACAAAGGACGACACCACCATGATGACCGCCGCCGAGATCCGGCTCAAACAGAATCCGATCCTGACCAGCCTGCTGCTGGGGCTGGGCCAGGGCATGCACATCGCGGAACGGCTGTTCCCGCGGCTGCCGCAGACGCTCAGCTCGGTCACCCTGGCCAAGCTGGGCGACGAGCGCTTCCGCCGCTACAACCTGCGCCGCGCGCCGGGCACCGCCACCAAGCGCGTGGAGATCAAGTTCGAGGGCAAGACCTACACCGTGGACCAGTACTCGGTGGAAGTGCCGATGCCGCGCGAGCTGCTGCGCGAAGCCGACGAGAGCCGCAAGCTCAACGTGGGCAACCACCTGGACGTCTCGCGCATCGCCATGGCCACGGCCAACGACATCCTGGCGCTGGACTACGAGCTCGAGGTGGCCGGCCTGGCGACCGACGCGGGCACCTACGCCGCCGGCCATGTGCTGGCGCTGGCCGGCGGCACCAAGTGGTCCGCCGCCACCGGCACGCCGGTCACCGACATCCGCGCGGCGAGCAACACGATCCGCAAGAAGATCGGCAAGCGGCCCAACAAGCTGATGGTGTCGGCCGATGCCAAGCTGGCGCTGGAGACCAACGCCGAGGTCAAGACCTACCTGCCCAGCACGCAGATGGGCCCGGCCACGCTGGAGCAGCTGGCCAAGATCTGCGAGGTCGACGAAGTCGTGGTCGGCGACTGCATCTCGATGGATGCGGCTGGCGTCGGCCAGGACTGCTGGGGCAACAACGCGATCCTGGCGTACGTGCCCAAGATCGGCGGCGCCGGCACGGACATCAGCCTGGCCGAGCCCGGCTTCGGCTTCACCAACGTGCTGGAGGGTCACCCCTTCGCCGAGGCGCCGTACTACGACAACGGCCTCAAGAGCTGGATCTACGGCGCCACCTATGAGCGCCGGCCCAACGTGGCCTACAACACCGCCGGCTTCCTGTTCACCAACCCGAAATAACCCCCGAAGCGAAGCTGACCCCCCGCCGGCCGTGAGCGCCGGCGGGGCGAGCGGCGAAGCGGGAAACCAGAGGACCGAACATGCCCAAGAAACTGATCGCCATGGTCGCCACCGCCGTGATGGTGGCCGGCCAGCGCACGGTGATTGCGCCGGGCGGCGAGTTGCCCGACCTGCCCGAACACGACGAGCGCGAGCTGCTGGCCAGCGGCGCGGCCAAGGACCAGGCGCAGGAAGCCGCCCAGGTGCGCCAGGACGAGCGCCAGGCCGCGTCGGCGCAGCGCGCGTTCGAAGCCGAGCGCGACGCGGTGCGCAGCGCGCAGGCCTCCACCGACCCCGACCAGGCCAAGGCGCCCGCCAAGGGCGGCAAGGCCGGCGCCAAGTAACCCACCCCACGCACAGGAGCACTGACTCATGGCATCGCAGAACAACACCGGCAACCAGTTCGACAAGCAGCACGCCGTCACGATCGTGGCGACGGTCGCCCTGGCGGCCAACCGCTTCGTCGCCTACGACGGCGGCTACGCGACCAAGGTCCTGGGCGGCGGCGCCAAGGACATGCAGGGCGTGACCGAGCACGCAGCCGACGCCGGCGACGCCGTCAGCGCCATCACGGGCTACAGCGCGCTGGTCGAGGCCAGCGAGCCGATCGCCCTGGGCGCCTGGATCAAGCCGGACGCGGCGGGCACCGGCAAGGCCGCCGTGGGCGCGGCCACCGAGTACTGCGCCCGCGCCCTGGGCGCGGCCGCGGCGGCGGGCCAGCTCGTCGAGTGCCAGCTCGTCCCGCACGTGCAGCCCACGGTCTGACCACGCCTGACGACAGGATCGGCCCGCGATGAACTACGCCAGCGTGCAGGACATGATCGACCGCTTCGGGGCGCGCGAGCTGACGCAGCTCACGGACCCCGACCTGCTGGCCGTGCAGGCGCCGGCCGTCGATCGCGCGCTGGCCGATGCCCAGGCGCTGGCCGACGGCTACGTCGGGCGCATCTACCGCCTGCCGCTGCCTGGCTGCACCAAGCCGGCCCCGACGGCCGAGAACCCGCAGGCGGTGCAGCTGGTGGCGCCGCCGCAGCTCACGCGCATCGTGTGCGACGTGGCGCGCTACTACCTGCACGACGCCCTGGCGCCCGAGCACGAGGTGTTCCTGCGCTACAAGGCCTGCGAGCGCGAGCTGGCTGCGATCGCCGACGGCAAGGCCGTCCTGGCCTGCCCCTGGGGCGGCACGCCGGGCACGCTGCTGGCTGGCGACGCACCGGGCGAGGCCGAGGTGTCGCACGGCTTCAGCGCCCGCCAGATCACCGACGACAGCCTGCGCGGCTTCGCCTGACCATGGCCGACGCGCTGCCCAACGACTTCCTGGAGCCCGAGACGCACATCGTCGCGCGGCTGCAGCAGGCGCTGGCCGGGCTGCAGCCGGCGGTGCACGTGCTCACCGCGGCGCAGCTGGCCCACGTGAAGGAGTCGGCGCAGCACACGCCCGCCGTGCACGTGATCTGGACCGGCTTTCGGGTGCTGGAAACCCGCAGCGACGGCCGCGCCGCGCGCCTGGAGCACACCTGGCTGGTGGTGGCGGCCGTACGCAACGTGCAGGGCGCGCGCAGCGGCGCCGCCGCGCGCGCCGAGGCCGGCGACCTGGTCGCCCGTGCCGGCGCCGCGCTGATGGGGTTTCGCGCGCCCAACACCGCCGGGCCGTTGCGCCTGACGAATTCGCCGCCGGCCGGTTACAGCGGTGGTTTCATGTACCTGCCGCTGGCGTTCCTGATCGAAACGGCCTTCAAGGCCGCCTGACCTTTCCGAGACCAACCCACTGGAGCACATCACATGGCCCTCATCAAGCAAATCTACAAGCCGATCCAGCTGGTCGGCCAGGTCTACGCGCGCCCCTACGGCGTGGCCGCCGCGCCGCGGGTGCCGGTGGGCAACGCCCTGGTGCTGGAGCTGTCGCACGACGAGGAAGTCAAGAAGCAGCCGGACATGACGCGGCTGGGCGGCGGCACCTATGCCCAGACGCGGCGCATCAACGGCGTGAACCTGAAGATGGAGCTGGCCGACTGGAACCCGGTCAACTTCACCCGGGCGGTGTTCGGCGTCGCCGCCACGGTGGCCGGCGCGGCCGTGGTCGACGAGCCGGTGGTGGCGTACAAGGGCGGGCTGATCCGCCTGGCCAACCCCGGGCCGACGCTGGTGACGGTGAAGAAGGCCGCCGTGGCGGTGGACCCGGCCAACTACGAAGTGCGCGCGGAGGGCATCTTCATCCCCGAGTCGTCCACCATCGTGGACGCGGACGCGCTGACGGTGAGCTACACGCACCCGGAGCACGTGAACATCGAGGCGCTCACCAGCGCGGCACCCGAGCTCGAGCTGAGCTTCGGCGGCCTGAACGAGGCCGACAGCGGCAAGCCGGTGATCGTGGACGTGTGGCGCCTGGGCGCTGGCATCGCCAAGACGCTGGCGCTCATTCAGACGGACTTCGGCTCGCTGGAGATCGAGGGCGAGGTGCTGGTGGACCCGACCAAGAGCGGCGTGGGCATCAGCCGCTTCTACCGCGCCCAGATGGTGTAAGGCCGGCCGCCTGGGCCGACCAGGCGGCTATCGCGCCGGGCCGATGAACAGGCGCACGAGGCCCCAGACCAGGTAGCCGGCGAGCGATAGCGCACCGGCGGCCGCCAGCGCCATGCCGGCCTGCACGAAACCGCCCGCGGCGAACAGGAAGGCGATGCACAGGAGGAAGGCGATCAGGCGCGGCATACGTCCATTGTAGGAAGCACCGTGGCAGACAAGCAAGTCAGGTACGAGATCAGGGCCGACGTTCAGGGACGCGATTCCGTCACCGGCCTGGCCGACGATCTGGACGATGTCGCCAAGGTCCTCGGGGGCGAGCTGAGCCAGCAGGCCAAGGCCGCCGCCGCCCGGCTGCGCGAGCTGGCCGCGCAGGATGCGGCGATTACCGCCTTCAGCCGCCTGCAGACGCAAGCCCGGGACGCCGGCCGGGCGCTGAAGGCCGCCGAAACGGAAGCGGCCAACTACGCCAGGCAGATTGGCGCGGCCGGCCCGCCCACCGCGCAGGAAGCGGCGAACCTGCAGCGGCTGCGCACCGCGGCCGACGGCGCGCGCGCCACCTTCGACCAGCAAAAGCAGGCGCTGGCCGGCGCCCAGGCCGAGCTGCAGCGCTACGGCATCGCCGGGCAGAACGCCCAGGCCGCGCAGCAGCGGCTGCGCCAGGAAGTGGCGCAGGTGCGCGCGTCGGTCGAAGGGATCGCGCCGGCCTACCAGGGAGCTGCCGCCGGCGCGCAGGCCGCCGGCGGCGCCATGAACCGCACCCATCGCCAGATCGGCGAAGGGGTGAACTCCATCAGCCAGCAGCTGGCCCAGCTGCAGCGCCTGTATGCCGTCCTGGTGGGCTTGCGCGGGCTCGGCGCCATGGCGTCCGATGTGGCGGAGACGGCTGACGCCTACAACAACCTGCAGGCGCGCATCAAGCTGGCCACCGGCGAGGGTGAGGCTTTCACCGCGGCCTTTGCCGAGGTGGTGGACATCTCCACCCGCACCAGCTCCAGCCTGGAGCAGACGGGCCAGCTGTTCGCCAAGCTGACCGAGGCCGGCAAGAGCGCTGGGCTTTCCACCCAGGCGGCCGTCAGCCAGGCGCTGGGCCTGACCGAGACCATCAACCAGGCGATCCAGCTGTCTGGCGGCAGCGCCGAGTCGGCCCGGGCCGCCGTCACGCAGCTGGTCCAGGGCCTGCAAGGCGGCGTGCTGCGCGGCGACGAGTTCAACAGCGTCATGGAGCAGTCGCCGCGCCTGGCCAAGGCGCTGGCCGACGGCCTGGGCGTGACCACCGGCGAGTTGCGCAAGATGGCCGAGGCCGGCTCGCTGAGCGCGGACACGGTGATGGCCGCGCTCAAGGGGCAGTCCGACACCTTGAAGCGCGAGTTCTCGACCCTGCCGCCGACCGTGGGCCGCGCCCTGGAAAACCTGTCGACCAACTGGACGGTGTACGTCGGTGAGGCAGACAAGGCCACCGGCGCGAGCCGGCTGGCGGCCGGCGCGATCGCCGCGCTGGCCGAGAACCTGGACACGGTCGCCGGCCTGCTGATCGACGCCGGGCAGGCCGCGGCAGCGTTTGCGGCCCTGAGGCTGGCGCAGCACTTCGCCGGCATCGGCGCGGCCGCCGCGCAGTCGGCGGTGGCCGTGGCGGCGAACACGGCGGCCCTGAACGCCGCCGGTGCGGCCGGCGGCGGCGCGGCGGTCAACGTCGGCCGCTTCGCCAGCATCCTCAGCGGGCTCAAGACCTTCACGCTGCTGGGTATCGTCACCAACTTCAAGGACATCGGCAGCGCGATCGGCGAGGCGGCCGCCAAACTGGTCGGCTACAAGGACCGCAGCGACGAGATCGCCCGCGCCGACCAGACCAGCAGCGAGATCGCCAAGCAGGCCGCGCTCGATCGGCAGGCCCTGGCGGCCAAGACGCAGGCCGCGATCGACAAGCAGTTCGAGCTGAGCAAGGGTGCGCAGGCGGCGATCGCGGCGTTCGACGGACTGCGAGCCAAGGGCGAGAGCGCGGCCGACGCGATCGGCAAGATCGGCAAGGACTTCGACCTGGGCAGCCTGCAGGGCATCCGTGACCTGGGCGCGGTGCTCGACAAACTGGCCGCCTCCGGCAAGCTGGCTGCCAGTGAGGTGCGAGCCGCCTGGGCGCAGGCGCTCGAAGGCAAGGACCTGGCGCAGTTCGAAGTGATGGCTCGTGCGGCCTTCATGGGATCGGCCCGTGAGGCCGAGCGGCTTGGACAGTTGCTGGACGCCACCGTGCGCGAGGCGGTCAAGCGCACCGGGCTGGAGTTCGAGCAGCTGCAGGGCAAAGTGGGCGCGGCATCGCGCAGTGCCATCAACGACGTCGAGGCCATCGTGGCCGGCCTGGACCGGCTCAAGGCCCAGGGCGTGGACACCGGCCGTGCGCTCACGGCCAGCCTGGGCAAGGCCATCAACACGGCCGACAGCCAGCAGGCGATCGACCTGGTGCTGCAGCGCATCGAGCAGCTGCGCAGCAAGCTGGGCGACAAGATCACCGATGGTCTGCTGGATCAGGCGCGCGAGAAGGCACGCCTGCTGAAGGAAGGCCTGGACGCCGCCACGCCCGGCATCAACAGCGTGGCCGAGGCGATGAAGCAGCTGGGCGTCACCAGCGACGAAGCAATGAAGCGCACGGCGGCCTCCAGCCGCCAGGCGTACGACTACTTGGTGGCCGCCGGCACTGCCTCGGCACGCGAGCTGGGCGCCGCCTTCAAGAAGGCTGCCGACGACGCGATCGCGGCCAACAATGGCATCGCGCCATCCTGGGTGCAGGCCCAGGCCGCGGCACGCGGCTACGAGGTCCAGGTAGATAGCGCCGGGAAGACCACCGTGAAGGCGGCGAGCGAAGGGATCAACGCCGTCGGCCAACTCGGCGATGCCTACACCAAGGCCGGCGACGCTGCAGTCAGCGCCGCCGAGCGCGCGATCGCCGCCCAGGAAAAGCAGAATGCCGCAGCCAAGCGCGAGCGCGAGGCGAAGGAAGCCAAGGACGAAGAAGAGCGCAAGCGTCTGAACGTCGACAAGAACGGCTTCTCACTGGACAAGAACGGCAACACCTTGGTCGCCGGGGGTGACCTCACGACGTTGACTGGCATCGCCGCCTTCCTCAAGGCCGCGGGCGTCGCCGACGACAAGGTCGCACGCAACATCGCCCGCGAGTTTGCGGACGCCAAGGGCGACATTCCGTACTTCAGCAACCCCGGCCAGATCAAGTACGGCGGCGCGAACTCGACGATGTCGCAGGCGCTGCTCAAGGCCGCCGAGCGCTACACCTTCGGTGCCGGCTCGCCTCTGGGCCCGGTGCGCGGCGCGCCGGCGCCCTCCACGATCCCCGAGCAGACGCGCACCGTCAACATCAATTGGAACGGCATGGCCCTGGGTCCCGTGCGCACCGACGCGGCCGGTGACGCGGTGCTGCAGCGCCTGCTGGACGAACTGGCACGCGCCAAGGGAGCGTCCGTATGATCACCCTCACCAAGGGCGCCACCACCATCGAGCTGTCGGATCGGCTCGAATGGGCCGACGAGTTCGACTGGAGCCCGATCGAGCAGTCCACCGCCTACAGCACCACCGGCGCGCTGCTGGTGGACGTGGCCGTCAAGCTGGCGGGCCGGCCCATCACGCTGCAGGGCACGGCCACCGCCGCATGGATCACGCGCGCGGTGTGCGACACCTTGCAGGCGTGGGCGGCCGAAGCCGGCACCCAGTTCACCCTCAACCTGCGCGGCACCGCCCGCGCCGTGATCTTCGACCACGCCCGCGGCGGCTTCGCGGCCGTGCCGCTGTGGCCGCTGCTCGATGGCGAGCAAGACGCCGGCGAGCTGCTGGCGCCCACGTTCCGATTCCTGGAGGTCTGACCCGTGCCCATCACCGCAGCCGACATCAAGCTGCTCGCTTCCGAGCGCATGACCGACACCAGTGACGGCGGTGGCCGTCGCACCAGCAACGTGATCGTCG
>Ga0255338_1002121_pt1 | contig 31638 bp, 33 predicted proteins | sample MeOH1_35cm_T4_19_FD_203715 | JGI IMG/M metagenome (GOLD analysis project Ga0255338, IMG submission 203715) | Sandy soil microbial communities from University of British Columbia, Vancouver, Canada - MeOH1_35cm_T4_195 | ecosystem: Engineered > Artificial ecosystem > Sand microcosm > Unclassified ... | reverse complement strand
TTGTGTTAACATAATTATCAGATAACGTTTACACAAATGCTTCCCAATCTTTCCATACAGCTTTATATCCTTTATGTTCGATCATCTGAACAATTTCGGAAGGGCTGCGGGCATCATCAATTTCAAATTGTTCCAGTGATTCAATATTGGTAACATATCCGCCGGGATTTGTTTTGGATCCTGCGCTCATACTGGTTATCCCTAATTGAATGATATGATCCCTGAATGTTTCATTCTCCCTGGTAGACATGGAAAGCTCCGCTTCTTCATTAAATATCCGCCATGCACAAATCAATTGCACCAGTTCTTTATCATTCATTACCACTTTCGGTTCAATAAGTCCCTCAGCAGGCCGTAAACGGGGGAAAGAAACACTGTATTTGGTTTGCCAATAGGTTTTCTCCAGATAAGACATATGAAGTGCCGTAAAAAAATTATCGGTACGCCAATCTTCCAAACCAATTAAAACACCCAGCCCGATCTTATGCATATTGGCTTTCCCCAAACGGTCAGGTGTTGCTAACCGGTAATCAAAATTAGATTTCTTGCCTTTGGTATGGTGTACCTTATAATCTTCTTTGTGATAAGTTTCCTGGTATACCAAAACCGTATGCAGGCCTGCATCTGCCAACTCCTTGTATTCGTTTTCTTCCATTGGTTGTACTTCCATCGAAATATTGGCGAAATGAGGTTTGAGTAATGTAATCGCTTTTTTGATATAATCTACCCCTACTGTTTTATTGGCTTCCCCCGTAACCAAAAGCACATGTTCAAATCCCTGCTCTTTCAGGTATTCAGCTTCCTGCATGATTTCGAATGATGACAGGGTTTTACGCGTAAGTTTATTGTCATGACTGAACCCGCAATAAGTGCAGATATTCTGGCATTCATTGGATAAGTATAAAGGGACATATAACTGTATGGTTTTCCCAAAGCGCTTCCGAGTAAGACGATGACTGAGTTGTGCCATTTCTTCCAGGAACGGTAAGGCAGCCGGAGAAATCAAAGCTTTAAAATCTTCCAGTGTTCGTTTATTTTTCTGTAAAGCCAGTTGAACATCTGCAGCCTTTTTTGTATAAATACTCTGCTTTACTTCTTCCCATTGGTAGGTATCAAATAATTCCTGAAACATTTTATTACCTTTTAAATTTCTGAAAGGAAATGTGTGAAAGGACTACTGGCTTCTGCCTGGTCTGTTGCTGCCCCCAACCCCGATAAATAGGCCATTCTGCCTGCTTCAACCGCTTTTCTAAATGCGATGGCCATATTTACTGGATTACCTGCTACTGCTATAGCGGTGTTTACCAATACAGCATCTGCACCCATTTCCATGGCTGCAGATGCATGACTTGGTGCGCCGATTCCTGCATCAACAATAACAGGCACCTTGCTCTGTTCTATAATAATCTGTAAAAAGTCAACCGTCTTTAATCCTTTATTACTTCCAATAGGTGCGCCTAAAGGCATAACTGCAGCCACGCCTACCGCTTCCAATCTTTTGCATAAAACAGGGTCTGCATGAATATAAGGTAATACAACAAACCCGCACCGTACCAATTCTTCAGCTGCTTGTAAAGTTTCGATCGGGTCAGGTAAAAGATATTTGGGGTCAGGATGGATTTCTAACTTCAACCAGTTTGTTTGCAAAGCTTCTCTTCCCATCTTCGCTGCGAAAACAGCCTCTCTTGCATTACGGGCACCCGATGTATTAGGCAATAAATTAAATCGGGGATGAAAGAGGTGTTGTAAAATATCATCGTTTTTATCTTCTGCATGGATACGCTTTAGGGCCATGGTAACCAGTTCCGTGCCCGATGCCAAAAGGGACTCCTCCATTAATGCATGATTACCGAATTTACCGGTACCCGTAAATAAACGGCTGGTAAAAATTTTATCCGCAATGACCAATTGATCTCTCATAACTTTCTTATTTATTCAGTTTACAATACTAAAGTCTGGTTACATAGTTGTAAGAACTTCTCGGCAGCAAGGGCTGGCTGAGCGGCATGGGAAATGGCCCCCGAAACAGCAACTCCATATAGGCCGGCAGAAATAATATCAACTACATCTTTTTCTTCTATGCCGCCAATACCCACAAGTGGCGGCATTGACACTGATTTGTTTTTTAATTCATGAATGATCCGTTTATATCCGTCCAGGCCTACGATTGGGTTTAGCTTTTCTTTTGTAGAGGTAAAGCGAAATGGTCCTACCCCAAGGTAATCGAGCGATTCCTGACTAAGTCTTATGATATCATCTACTGTATTAGTACTGCTACCGATAATATAGTCGTCACCAAGCAATAGCCTTGCTTCAGCATGAGACATATCGTCTTTTCCCAGATGCACTCCATCTGCCTGAATGGCTATTGCCACATCCACATTATCGTTTATGATCAATTTGGCACCATATTGTTTGCAAATGGCTTGCACTTCAATGGCAATGGTTTTATAGTCGTCAAAACTTATATTTTTCAACCGAAGCTGCACCCAATCAACCCCTGCTTTGCAGGCTTGTTCTGCGTTGATGGCCGAAGTAGTTATGTATTGTAATCTGCTAATTTGTTTCATGAAAAATTTTATATGAGTGATATCCTAATAAGGTTTCATTACTTGACAGAAAATGGTTAGTGTATTGATTGGCATTCGCCGCTGCTGTTGAAAGATCTTTACATGTCGCTATGTGTGTTATAAATGCCGCTGAAAAAACGCATCCACTTCCGTGTTTCTCTCCGCTTGTGATCCACGGGTTTTTAAAAAAATAAGTATGTTGCTGTTCAAATAAAACATCAGTAGCATATTCTTTTTGAGCATGTCCTCCCTTTAAATAAATAGTACAACAATCACTTTCGGCAAGGAGCATATCAACTAAATTATCCGACCCAAACAATTGAATCGCTTCAGGGATATTTGGCGTAACACAAGTGATATTTTGAAGAACCTGTTGTAACATTTCTTTTTCAATAGATCGATGAAACACAAAACCTGCACTTGCTTTTAGTATTGGGTCCCAAATGATCACGGCACTTGGCACTCGCTTTTTTATACAAGTTATCATTTGATGCAAAAGCTCCAGACTTTCTATTAAACCGATTTTGAAATACCGGATCTCAAATCGATTTAGTAAAACATCTAACTGCTCTATTATTTGAGTAAGATGCAACCAGGTAACTTTTTCAAAAGCAATATCATTCTGACAGGTAATAGCACTTACTACACCAAAACCATAGCCACCATTTGCTTCGATGGTTTTAATATCAGATAGTATGCCTGCCCCCGCACTGGGGTCAAACCCGGCGATACTCAAAACATATGGCTTAGCTGTGTTCATGGTTAGATATAAATCTCGGCTCCCTGCTCTTTAAATTCTTTTGATTTTTCCTGCATACCTTTTTCTAGTTCCTCTTCCTGTTGAGCAGTATAATCTCTTATATCCTGTGTTATCTTCATGGAACAGAAATGCGGGCCACACATGGAACAGAAATGTGCCAGTTTTGCCCCTTCTGCGGGCAGGGTTTCATCATGAAAAGAGCGAGCGGTATCTGGGTCTAATGATAAATTAAACTGATCTTCCCACCTGAATTCAAAACGAGCTTTACTAAGTGCATTATCCCTGTATTGTGCACCCGGATACCCTTTGGCAAGATCTGCCGCATGTGCGGCAATTTTATAAGTAATAACACCATCTTTCACATCTTTTTTATTGGGCAGACCCAGATGTTCTTTGGGAGTAACATAACACAGCATGGCAGTGCCATACCAGCCAATCATAGCGGCACCAATGGCTGATGTGATATGATCATAACCAGGAGCGATATCTGTTGTTAAAGGCCCAAGCGTATAAAAAGGGGCTTCATGACATTCCTTTAACTGCTTATCCATATTTTCTTTGATCAGGTGCATGGGCACATGTCCCGGCCCTTCGATCATAACCTGTATATCATGTTTCCAGGCTATTTTGGTAAGTTCTCCAAGGGTTTCCAGTTCAGCAAATTGTGCCGCATCGTTGGCATCAGCAATAGAGCCGGGACGTAACCCATCTCCCAACGAAAAACTTACATCATAGGCTTTCATAATTGCGCAGATATCTTCAAAATGCGTGTAGAGGAAACTTTCTTTATGATGAGCAAGGCACCATTTGGCCATAATGCTTCCCCCACGTGAAACAATACCGGTAGTTCGTTTGGCGGTAAGGGGAATATATCTTAATAAAACACCGGCATGAATCGTAAAGTAATCAACACCCTGTTCCGCTTGTTCAATTAATGTGTCTTTAAATATTTCCCAAGTCAGGTCTTCTGCTTTGCCATTCACTTTTTCCAATGCCTGGTAAATAGGCACGGTCCCTACAGGCACTGGGCAGTTGCGAATAATCCATTCTCTTGTTTCATGAATATTTTTTCCGGTAGATAAATCCATTAGTGTGTCACCACCCCAACGGCAGCTCCAAACCGCTTTGTCAACTTCTTCTTCGATAGTAGAAGTAACAGCAGAATTACCAATATTGGTATTGATTTTTACGAGAAAATTACGGCCGATAATCATGGGCTCACTTTCCGGGTGATTAATATTGGCGGGAATGATGGCTCTTCCTGCAGCTATCTCATCACGGACAAATTCAGGTGTGATTTTTTTGAGGGGTGTATTAGCCCCAAAACTATCGCCCTTGTGTTGTTTCCAAATGGCGTCACCATTAGTCAGTTCATCAATCCGCTGGTTTTCACGGATAGCTATATATTCCATCTCGGGTGTAATCATTCCTTTGCGAGCATAATGAAGTTGCGTAACATTCATTCCTTGTTTCCCGCGTAAAGGCATTTTTTTATGTTCAAATTGAAGGTCTTTCAATTTCTCATCCTTCAGCCGTTGGTTACTGTATTCAGAAGTAAATAATGAAAGCTGGTCAACATCACCACGGTCAATGATCCATTGTTCCCGCAAACGGGGTAACCCTTTCTTTAAATCAATAGCAATTTCCGGATCGGTGTAAGGGCCGCTTGTATCATAGACAGTAACCGGTGCATTTAATTCGATTTCTTCCTTACCGAAAGAGGTATTAATGGTATCTCCCAACACAATTTCGCGCATGGCTACTTTAATATTGTGAATTTTACCCGGCACATATATTTTCCTCGAGCCGGTTAATGGTGTTTGAACAATTACTTCTTCCTGTGATGCTGGTGCCTGGTCTTTTTTCATATTGAGAAATGATTGATGATTAATTTTTGATAAGATCAAAAAGAGAGAATGGATATTTATCCTCCTTGTGAGGCTCGAATTATTACAATTACATCCTGAGGGTTAAGCTTTTGAGAATCCCATTCCTCTTTTTTAAGGACATGGTTATTAATAGCAATAGCCACCCCGTTAAAAGAAGTAATCCCTACTTCACGGATTGCTAGACTGACGGTTATGTTATCAGGCAGTTCCATAAGTTTCCCATTGACATTTATTGTCATACCTGTAAATTAATTGCATGAATAAAAGAAAACCACTTTAGGGGAGTAAATAAGAGATGCAAAAAAGCATCGGCTACTTTTTCCTTCGCAGGCATTATCCTGATCAGGTACTAGGGTGTGATCTCAGCCTTTCTATTTGGCACCCCTAAAGTGTAACAAAACTATTCTAATTATTTGTTTACGGGATATCTGTGCATAAAATGTTTATTTCACGTAGATAACGATTAAACATCTGTGAAGAGAAAGGTCTGCTAAATGTTCTCTTTTTTGTTTTACAATTGATTTCATTATTTAGACGGTATACGAATTTGAGTATTGCGTCTATGGGTGCACAATCCAGTTAAATGGACCCCCTCGTACCGAAGCAAACTGACCTACCTTTTAGCATACATAATAAAAGAGGGTATATTTTTTGATAGTATGCATTTTTTTTGCTGACCTCCTATATTTTCTGATAGCAGATGACTATTATTGCTATCTATTAACGATTAACACATGTGACATACTGTTACTATAAAAATTAAACAGATCAGGAATAAAGTAAACATGGCAGCTGATTTTTATGATGTGGCCATCATTGGCGCCGGTCCGGCCGGGACTGCTTGTGCATTGGCTCTACAAAATAGTGGATTACAGGTTGTATTGATTGATAAAGCAACTTTCCCTCGCGATAAGGCATGCGGAGATGCCGTGCCGGTGATGGCATTTAAAGCTATGGATCATATCAATCCTGAGTGGGGACAGGCCATGCGTAATTTTTTAGATAAAACAGAGATCAGCGCAGCAGAAGCCTATATGCCCAATGGAAAATCGTTAAAACGTACCTGGTCCGGGTATACCTGTAATAGTAAACGCATAGATTTCGACAACTTTTTATTACAGCTCGTTCGAACCAACACCAACACTACCATAATAGAAAATAAAAGGGTAGAGTCGGTGGAGGTTTCAAATGACTATGTAGTGTTCACTTTACAGGATGAAACCACCTTGAAAGCGTCTGTTATTATAGGGTGCGATGGAGCCAATTCTGTCATCACCCGGCAATTAGGTAAGTTTGATTTTCGGGGAGATCATATTGCTACCGCAGTAAGATGTTATTTTCATGGCATAGAAGGATTGCAAAAAGGAGTAAATGAAGTTCACTTTTTTAAAGAGTTCATGCCGGGTTACTTTTGGATTTTTCCGTTAGAAAACGGATGGGCAAATGTTGGGTTTGGTGTTTTCTCTGATAAAACCGGCCATAATAAAGATAAATTAAATCTGAGAGAAGCGATACAAACCATCACTACCAGTTTCCCTTCTATTGCTCCTCGTTTTCGTGATGCAAAATCTACCGATAGTTATAAAGGTTTTGCTTTGCCGCTGGGAACCCGGAAAAGGAAAATTTCCGGAAAAAGATTTATGTTATGCGGAGATGCGGCTGCATTAATCGATCCTATTGGCGGCAATGGAATAGACAACGCCATGTGGAGTGGGTCATTGGCTGCCGAACAAGCGATCCAATGTTTTCGCAATGGCGATTTTTCTGCAACCCACATGAAAAAATTTGACAAAGCTGTGTATAAAAAAATAGGCAGTCAGTTATTCTATAGCACCTGTCTGATGAGGTTATTTCAAAGATTTCCTTCCCTGTTCAATAAAATTGCATCTATCCTGCAATACCGAACTATTACCAATTTATTGATACGCCTTTTCAAAATGTAACGAGACATACATCATTTATTCCGCATAAGCCCCTTTATGTATCGAAGATCTCAACTACTTTTTAATCTGCTGTCAGAACTATAAAAAATAATACCTGTTCTTTACAAGATAAGTTACCAAGATATTATGTAATCCGGGAATTGCAGGAATAATTGTAAATTCAGCATATAAACTTTCAGGACCATGCCTATCAAAAAACTTTTTTCCATACTGTTATGCTGCCTCGTATGGCTACTCTCAGATATTGAATTGTATGCACAGCAGCCTGAGCCCGCCAAACAGCCTTCTTCCAACTGGACCAAGGGCCCCTCAGACCGCTTTACAGGCACCGTATGGGTAGAATACTTTGTAAATGATACCATCAATGATTTCCTCGCATCCAAAGTCTTGTTTGAGCCGGGCGCCCGCAGTAACTGGCATTGGCACCTGGGCAGGCAGATCATCCTGGGTGTGGATGGAGAGGGATATTACAAAGAAAAGGGTAAGCCGATCAGGATACTGAAAAAAGGAGACGTGGTTGTGATTGAACCTGGAACCGTTCATTCGCATGGCTCTGTTCACGCAAAAAAGTTTTTACAGGCCGTTATGATGAACGATATCAGGAAAAAAGACGCCACTACCTGGTTGAACAGGGTAACAGAAGAAGATATTAAAGAGTAAGCTAGTGTCAAATTCAGGCTATCAAGCTGGATTTTCACTTCTTTTAAACACAACGCCCGGATGGTTGTTAAAGGAAGCATGGCCATTGCAGTAACTCTTATTTTCCCCCATCAACTGTTTGAAAACCAGCCCGCCTTACAAAAAAACCGAGCGGTTTACCTGGTGGAAGAATGGTTGTTTTTCAGCAATACCGGTTTCACCAACAAAAGCTGGTATTACACAGGGCCAGCATGCGATTCTACGAGAACTGGTTACACCAAAAGGAATATACCATACACTATATTGAAACCGGCGCCAGAGAAAATGATTGCAGACAAGTGGTGGCCCATCTTGCCGAACAAAAGGTTACCGACATACATGTAGCAGCTTTAACCGATGATTGGTTACACAAACGGATGCAAGCGGCCTGTAGTAAACACAAAATAGTGTTACACGTATTTGACAGTCCCAATTCTTTAAATACCCCACAAAACGTAGCGGCGTATTTCAGCAAAAAGAAAACATACTTCCAAACCGATTTTTATACCTGGCAGCGGAAGCAGAGAAATATCTTATTGGAAAAAGACGGGAAACCGGTTGGTGGCAAATGGACTTTTGATGTGGATAACCGGCAGCGGTTTCCTAAAAAAGAAAAAGCACCGGTAATCAGGCTACCCAAAGAGAACGAATTTGTTACGGAAGCCAGGCAATATGTACAGCTACATTTTCCGAAGAATTGTGGTTCGATAGATAGTCCCTGTTTATTTGTGACAACTTTTGCCGAAGCAGAAAACTGGCTGGATGATTTTCTGCAAAACCGGTTTGCTGCATTTGGGATCTATGAAGATGCCATTGTAGCCAAAGAAGCGGTACTGCATCATTCAGTATTATCGCCCATGCTCAATATCGGCTTGCTGCAACCGTAGCAGATCATCGACAAGGCAATAATAGCTGCTGAAAAATACAATATCCCTTTAAACTCACTGGAAGGTTTTACCAGGCAGATTATGGGCTGGCGCGAATTTATCCGCATCGTATACGAACGGGAAGGCGGAAAACAACGAAGTGCCAACTACTGGAAATTCAAAAGAAAAATACCTACTTCTTTCTGGACGGGCGAAACGGGAATCCCGCCCATCGATAGTACCATTCAAAAGATCTTACAAACCGGCTACTGTCACCATATAGAAAGGCTGATGGTGCTGGGCAACTTTATGCTTTTGTGCGAATTTGATCCTGACGAAGTGTATCGCTGGTTCATGAAAATGTTTATCGATGCCTACGATTGGGTAATGGTACCCAATGTATACGGCATGACACAGTTTGTCGATGGCGGGTTGATGACCACCAAACCCTATATCAGCGGCAGCAACTATTTAATGAAGATGAGCGATGATGAAAAAGGCGATTGGCAGGCTATATGGGATGGATTGTACTGGCGGTTTATGCATGTGCACCGTAGTTTCTTCCTGCAAAATCCCCGGTTAGGTATGCTGGTAAATACATTTGATAAGATGACAACCTAAAAACAACAGCTGCATATCAGTCATGCAGAAACTTTTTTGAAAAAACTGGATAACCAGGCATAGATAAATCAATATAATGTCTACTGTTTATAGCTATCTGCTTTCCTGATAATCTGCTTGGCCACATTGGTCTTACCCCAATCGGCCATGGCATGTAGGATCGGAATCAACGACAACCCCGCCGGGCTAAGTTCATATTCAACACGGGGTGGTAATTCCTTATACTCTTTTCTTTTGATGAGACCGAAGATCTCCAGTTCTTTCAACTCATTGGCCAGCACTTTGTTCGAAATGGCTGGGATCAATTGGTTGAGTTTACCAAAGCGGATAGTCCGGTCGCCGATCACATTCAGGATGATCGGTTTCCATTTACCACCAATGATGCTCATGGCCCGGGTAACCGGACAATCCAAGGGATTGGAAATAAAACGGGGGGAATAATTTGCAGTTACCATTTGGTTACCGGTTTTCAGTATTTCAGTTACAAAAGTATACTAATAGGAATAGCTTTGTAAAAAAACATGAAAAAGATCTTAACTGCTCTGACAACTTTTTTACTGATGGGTCATTTACAGGCACAAACCATCACTGCCACACTTGTGAAAGACTGGGAGAGAGCCAAAGCCTATACCAGAGAATACCTGGATGCCATGCCTGAAACCGGGTATGCGTTACAACCAACCAAAGAAATGCGGTCGTTCGCCGGACAGTTCTTACACCTCGGTGATGCCATTTATGGTTTTGTAGCGCCTGCCACAGACGGGAAATCGCCTGTGGGTTTTGGAGAACTGGAAAAATCGAATGACGAGAACAAAACCAGTGTTACCAACAAAGTAATGGCCGCTTATGATTTTGCCATCAATGCTATCAAAAACTATCCTTTTGCAAAACTGGCGGAGTCTACCAAACTATTCAGTCAATTTGATTTGACAAGAGAACAGGCTTTACAAAAATGTTTTGAACACCAGACGCATCACAGGGGACAGGCTACGGTTTATTTACGTTTGGCCGGAGCAATCCCGCCTGCAGAAAAATTATTTTAACGTGAAATCAATAGCATTTCACCCATACAAACCCACTATGAAAATTTTAAAATACATTCCAATCATCTGCTTTGTATTAAGTTTAACAATAGACACCAATGCCCAATCAAAAGCAGGTGAATCAGTAAAACGGGAAAGGTTACGTTTGGGAAAACAAAGCTTTGAATTACACAATGTAACAGGTGGAATAGTAACATTTCAGGATCAACAGGTATTGAAAATTGAAAGGGATTTGAAAGCAATTCCTTTTGACTCAACCAATATTGAAAAAACAGTTGATGAACCTCACTATGCCCGATTGGCTGGTTTAGATGATTTTGAAAATGGTACTATTGAAGTGAAGATGTATAGTCAACTTCAAGATCCACGTCCTTATTCCGGTGTGGCAGGTTTTATAGGAGTCTATTTTAGAATCAAGGAAGACGATTCGGCTTTTGAGGGCATTTATCTAAGACCAAAAGTGGGCAGGATTAACAATCAGCTATTCAGAAATCATACTGTTCAATACATGTCGTATCCACATGCCAAATTTGACACTTTGCGTAAAATAGCTCCGTTTAAATATGAGGGTTCTGCCCCGGTTGCCTTAAACGAGTGGATTACCATGCGCATTGAAGTAAATGGCGAAACTGCTGAAATGTTTATTAATGACATGAAGTATTCTACTTTTATAGTAGATAAAATGCTGGGCAAAAATAAAACTGGTGCCATCGGATTGTATGTTGACATTGGAACTATTGGTTATTTCAGAGACTTAAGAGTAACCAGGCGGGTCTTACATGTTACACCAAAAGCCGGGGAAAAAACAGATACTATTTAAGTAAAGCCACCTCTTTCGTTTATATGGGATAGCAAAATCTTCTTTCTGGTAACTTTCCTGTAACAATCAGTTCCATCATGCACAAATACATCTTTTTTTTACTGTCGCTGTTCATCAGCAAGTTTGAGATTTATGGGCAACCCATTGCATTAACTCACAACAACCTGTCTCCTGTTCAGGTAATGATGAAACCGGTTGAACTAGCTGGCAGAAAAGCCATTAGGGTAACAAAAGACCCTGCTGTTACAAAAGATGACGAAGCCACTTTTGTAAGGATAAACGATCTGTCTTTCCGGGACGGGACTATAGAAGTAAATGTTTTGAGCAGACTGTTACCCGATGCCCCCGACCATGCAAGGGGATTTATCGGTGTGGCATTCCGGATCAGCGAAAAAAATGAGCGGTTCGAATGCATCTATATCCGCCCAACCAATGGCAGGGCCGAGCAGCAGTTGCGGAGAAACCGGTCTGTACAGTATTTTTCTTTCCCCGATTTTAAATTTGACAGGTTACGGAGAGAAAATGCCGGTGAATATGAGAGTTATGCGGATATGGGTTTGAACGAATGGACAAAATTGAGAATTGAAGTAAAGGGAACCCGTGCAAAATTATTTATCAATAACCAGTCGCATCCCTCTTTAATTGTGAATGATCTGAAACTCGGAGAAAATACCAGCGGGGCAATCGGTTTGTTTGTAGATATTGGTACCGAAGGATTTTTTACGGATCTGACCATCAAAAACCACTAACATTTGGAAAGTGTAGAACTTTCCAAATGTTAGTGGTCACCGCACCCATTCTCGCTTTCCTGGAACAGCAACCAACCTTGCTTTTGATAAAAAACCGGGCTTTACCTCTAATGCCAATTGGGATGGCTACCTGATGTTTCACCGGGACCAGATCAGTATTTCTTTATGGCGTTGCGATGATGAGAATATTCCTAAGAATACCGGTTGTTATGTATAGGTAGATGAAATCGATACCTTCTACGAAGAATGCAGGCAACTCGGTATCGTTCACCCTAACGGCAAATGAGAGACCAACCCCTGGAAACTCCGGCAGTTCAGCATATGGGATAACAGCAGTAATATTATTTCATTTCGCCAGCACCTGGTATGATCCGGTTGCCCGCCCAGGGTCGCAATCAGTTATAGAATCATAATATATTGATAATCAGATAAATATATGCGCTCATCCGACTCCCGGCGATGAAGTCAATATCGCTGGCTGGTTAAAAGAAAGCCGAAGCCCTGAATAGATTTGGTCAATCAGGATTTTCTATTAACTTTGAATTACAAAGTACTTTTAAATATAAAAATACACAAATGAATTACAGACAACTGGTCATACACCTGCTGGGGTGGATCTGCGGGATCTTGTTTTCAGCCATCGGTATCGTGAATATGTTCTGGGGCAACGATGCCGTGTTCGGTATATTCCTGTTTGCCCTTTCCCTTGTGTACTATCCGCCTTTGCATGCCCTTTTCCGGAAACTGACCGGCTACGGTATACATGGTGTGCTGAAAATTGCCCTTGGCGTATTCATTATTTGGGCCAGCGTGGGCGTGGGTGAATTATTTGATAAGATAGACCTTATGCTGCAATCGTTTTAAATCATCACCGTCCCTTTTCGTATACCGTTTACTACCTTAAAATCTTTCAGATGAATCAACAACAGGAACAGTTAGATGCCATCCGCGACATCAGGAACTTAATGGAACGCTCTTCGCGATTTTCATCGCTGAGCGGTCTGGCAGGGGTGATCGTTGGAATCCTTGCCATTGGTGCAACAACAGCAGCCTATCTATTACTGGGTATTACTCTGTTCGAACCAGGCTATGCTACTTTACTAAACAAGGAATCCCCGATAGCCGGCTATCCTTCATTTACACTGCTGGTTGCCGATTTCGCTTTGGTATTGTTACTCTCGCTGCTTACCGGCATCTACCTGTCTGTTCGCAAAGCCAGGAAACTGCAGTTGCCGGTTTGGGATGCCACTGCCAAACGGATGTTGCTGAATCTGAGTATTCCCTTGGTAACAGGCGGTATCTATTGCTTGATTTTGCTCTACCAGGCGCAGCCGGCATTGGTATTACCTGCCACATTACTCTTTTACGGATTAGCACTGTTACATGCCAGTAAATACACCATCAACGATATCCGCTACCTGGGTGTACTGGAAGTAATGCTTGGACTGATGGCTTCTTATTTTACAGATCAGGGCTTGTTGTTCTGGGTTGTTGGATTTGGCATTCTCCATATTGTGTACGGCATCAGGATATACTTTAAATACGAGCAGTGAAAAAATATATAGAAGAATTAAATAAGGCTTTTGAAAGCAGGGTGCGCTTAGGCATTATGTCGATCCTGATGGTGAACGACTTTATTGACTTCGGTACCCTCAAAGAACAATTGCAGATCACCGATGGTAACCTGGCCAGTCATTTGAGTGCCCTGGAGAAACTGCAGTACATAGAAGTAAGAAAACAATTCATCGGCAAAAAACCCAACACTTCGTATGCCGTAACCATTGCCGGCAAAAAAGCTTTCAGCGAGCACCTGACAGCTCTCGAAAAACTAATCAAACAGTCTGCCTGACAGACATCTTTCACTGTACATCAAACAATTCACCCATGGAAGCAATCACGCAACACGCCGGCCCGGAATTCAATACCGTTAAGGAAGAGATCCTCCGGCACATAGATAATCCTAAAGAACTGGAAAAACTATACCGCAAAAACAAAACAGGTTTTCAACGGGTATTCAACGCGGTATATCCCGAGATCCAGGCGTATACCAGTGCCCAGGTATGGAACGAACGGTTGAATTTTGAACAGGGAGACCTGTTTCTCGGCCCTAAAAAAGAAATGCTTTTTGTATTGCTGGCTGCATTGGTTACCGGACTGCTGGCCAGGATCCCGGAGGTTACCGGCATGAACGCAGATTATTTTTTTATACGCAATATTGGCCTGGTAGGATCTCCGATGTTGATGGCTTATTTTTTATGGAAACAAGAGACTGCCCTCCGCCAGATACTGGTGCCGCTGGTAGCTGTTGTATTGTCGGCCGTCTACATCAATTTCTTACCCAATCATCCCACCAGTAGTTCCATTTTGCTGGCTTGTATTCACCTGCCTGTTTTTTTATGGACCCTACTGGGGTATAGTTTTGCGGGGGGGAACTGGAAAAGCCATTCACAACGGATCAACTTCCTGCGGTTCAACGGAGACTTTGCGGTGATGTCGGCCCTGCTGGTGCTGGCAGGCGCATTGTTCACCGGTATCACCATTGGATTGTTCGAACTGATCGGTTTGCATATCCAGGAATTTTATGCAAAACATATCGTGATATGGGGCATTTCGGCTATCCCGATCCTGTCTACCTACCTGGTATTAAACAACCCACAGCTGGTAAATAAAATCTCGCCACTGATCGCCAGAATTTTTACCCCGCTGGTATTTATTACCCTGCTGGTATTTCTGATAGCGATTATTTATACCGGTAAGAATGTATATAATGACAGAAATTTCCTGTTACTCTTTAACGGGTTACTGATTGCTGTAATGGCTATCATTCTTTTTTCTGTAACAGAAATCACCAAAAACACTGAAAATAAACTTAACCTGCTTATTGTGTTCGGACTTTCCTTATTGTCGCTTATACTAAATGGCATTGCGCTTTCTGCCATTGCATTCCGCCTGAGCGAGTTTGGCATTACGCCCAACAGGATAGCGGTATTGGGGGCCAACCTCCTGATATTTATCAACCTGTTGTTCGTGGCTTATCAGCTATTCCGGATCCTGAAAGGGAAAGCCCATGTACAGCAACTGGAAAACAGTATCGTGGTATTGTTGCCGGTGTATGGCATCTGGAGTGTTGTGGTTACTTTTCTTTTCCCGCTGTTATTCAATTTCGCCTGAGGTAACCGTTTAGCAGAGAACCGGTATCAGCATTGATTTACCTAAGCTGGTAAATACATAAAAGGGGTATAGCCAATTGTTTGAAAAACATACGAATCAATTTGATTTTCGTTAGACCCCAAAAGACAGATTTTGTCTTTTTACATTCTTACCAATGCCCATAACACGCACGCTCATGCGACAAACTCTTTTTTTGCTGTTATTCCTGGTCACGTTCCTCCACCACAGTTCGTTTGGCCAGTCAGCAGACAGCAGCCGGAAGACCGGTTTTTTCTCTGGCTCCGTTAGTGTTACCAATAACGGTATCTCCGTGATCCCCACTTTTTCATTGGGCAAGCCCGCTACTATTATAACCTTGTCTACCGGCAAAAACCGGTTCAGCTTTGATCCCGAACTCCGTTTCTCGCTCGAAGCAAAACCCTGGAGTTTTATTTTCTGGTGGCGCTATAAACTGGTGCGTAGCCCTAAGTTTCTATTGAATATCGGTGTACATCCTGCACTGAATTTCAAAAGTGAACTACTATCGATCAACGGTGTTTACCGCGAAACCATGGTAAGCCGCCGCTATTTTGCAGCAGAGATGGCTCCCAGTTACCAGGTAGGTAAAAATATCCGGCTGGGTATGTATTATCTCCACTCCCGCGGGTTGGATCATGGTACCACCGAGATCACCCATTTCATTACCCTTAACAGTCAATTTTCTGCCATCAGGCTCAGCAAAGAATATTTTATCCGGTTCACACCACAGGTCTATTATTTACAAATGGATCAGCAGGATGGATATTATGTTACCGGAGCACTCACATTGGCAAAAAAAGATTTCCCGATCTCTGTTTCCAGTATGTTCAACAAAAGCATACAGACCAGTATTATTACCAGCAAGGATTTTGTCTGGAACGTAAGTCTTGCCTACTCTTTCCATAAAAAATTCCTGAAACAATCAGATTAGCCATGAAAACGGTAAATTTATGGGAGATGAGCAAAGTAGAAACCATAGAAGAATTCTATCAGAACAAGTTTGCCTGGATGCCTGATAATATCCGTAACGAGATCGGACATTTCAATGTATTTAAACTGGAGCCTTTTGTAGGAGACAATGCAAAATCCATTCCCTATAAACGCCGGGATTATTATAAGATCATGCTGGTAATGGGCCAAAGCCAGGTGCACTATGCCGACAGGGTCTTCCAGGTACAGCGGCAGGCTTTGTCTTTTTCCAATCCGCAGATCCCCTATAAGTGGGAACACCGCGATACGATCCGCAGCGGCGTGTTCTGTATTTTCAACACGCATTTTTTTCACCAGTATGGAAATCTGAACCAATACTCGATCTTCCAGCCCGGTGGTACCCATATATTTGAGTTAACCGATGAACAGGTAGACGAGGTAACCGTGTTCTATAAACGGATGTTTGAGGAGATCAACTCTGACTATATCCATAAATATGATGTGTTACGCACGATCGTTTTTGAACTGATCCATTTTGCGATGAAGCTACAGCCCTCTGCCACGCTGGACAAACAACGCCTGAATGCCTCCCAACGCATTGCTACCCTTTTTCTCGAACTGCTCGAAAGACAGTTCCCCATCGATGATACCCACCGGCAGATAAGCCTGCGTACGGCATCTGATTATGCACAGCAATTACATGTACATGTGAATCATTTAAACAGGGCCGTTAAAGAAATCACGGAGAAAACCACCACACAACTGATTGCAGAGAGATTGGTGCAGGAAGCCAAGATCCTGCTGAAACACAGTGCCTGGACGGTATCTGAGATAGCCTACACCCTTGGTTTCAAAGAAACCACCCATTTCAACAATTTCTTTAAGAAGCATGTGTCCATCAGTCCGCTGCAATTCAGAAGTATTTGAAATTCGTAGTTAGTTATTTCATTCTTGTTAGTCGTTTCCTCCTGACCTGCGTAGTTTTGTTGCATAAATAAAACAAAACAGTATGAATACGATCCTACCCAAAAGACAATTAGGCAAGAGCGGACTGGAAGTATCGGCCCTGGGCCTTGGATGTATGGGACTCAGTTTTGGCTATGGCCCTGCCACCGATAAAGAAGCCGCTATCCGCCTGCTGCAGAAAGCGGTGGAGGCCGGCGTTACTTTTTTTGATACAGCAGAAGCCTATGGGCCGGAAACGAATGAATTATTATTAGGTGAGGCCCTGGCTCCTTTCCGCAGTGACGTAGTGATTGCCACTAAATTCGGTTTTGAACAGGGACGCCCACAACTGGGTGTGAACAGCAGACCGGAAAATATCCGAAAGGTTACAGAAGACTCGCTGAAAAATCTACGAACCGATTATATCGATCTCTTGTACCAGCACCGGGTTGATCCGAATGTGCCTATTGAAGATGTAGCAGGAACAGTGCAGGATCTGATCAAAGAAGGTAAAGTGAAACATTTTGGTTTGTCGGAAGCTGGCGTGCAAACCATCCGCCGTGCACATGCCGTGCAACCGGTAACGGCCCTGCAGAGTGAATATTCATTGTGGTGGAGAGAGCCTGAGCAGGAGATCATTCCTACGTTGGAAGAGTTAGGTATCGGTTTTGTTCCATTCAGTCCGCTGGGCAAAGGTTTTCTTACCGGCAAGATCGATGAGAACACCCATTTCGACAGCACCGATTTCCGCAATGTGGTTCCGCGTTTTGCAGCCGAAGCAAGAAAGGCGAATCAAAGCATGGTTGACCTGCTGCAAAATATCGCGAAGCAAAAGAATGCCACGCCTGCCCAGATCGCACTGGCCTGGCTGCTGGCGCAGAAACCATGGATCGCACCCATTCCCGGCACTACCAAACTGCACCGACTGGAGGAAAACCTGGGTGCCGTAGCCATCCAGCTTACCGAAGCGGATCTGCATGAGATCAATACCGCTGCCGATCAGATTGCTGTGCAGGGAGCCCGCTATCCGGAAGCGTTGCAGAAAATGGTTGGGCGATAAGTATGTTTGTTTTACCGGTCACCTGTTCAAAAACAAGTTTCCTGTAGACAATCCTGACAGCAACTGAAACAGCATTATTTTTGAAGTATGATCCCCAAAGTAAAAATATGCTGTATCAGTTCTGTTGAGGAAGCCCGGCTCGCAGTTGATCATGGTGCGGCCGCATTGGGACTGGTTGCCCGAATGCCCAGTGGGCCAGGCCCCATTGCTGACGACCTGATACTTGAAATTGCCAGAACGGTACCCCCACCGGTTGCCACTTTCATGTTAACCAGTGAAACAGCTGCACAAACTATCATAGCGCATCACAGAAGAACGCTTACCAATACTATTCAGATCGTAGATGAACTGGCGGAAGGGACCTACGAAGAGATCAAAAGGGAACTGCCTGCCATCAAACTGGTTCAGGTAATACATGTGATTGATGAAAGTTCTGTGGATGAAGCGATCCGCATAGCCGCATCGGTAGATGCTTTGTTACTTGACAGTGGCAACCCCAAAGCAGCCATCAAAGAACTGGGTGGAACAGGGCGCGTGCATAACTGGGGTTTAAGCAGGAAAATCGTAGCACAAAGTAAGGTTCCGGTATTTCTCGCGGGTGGGATCCATGCAGGTAATGTGCAACAGGCCATCAACGAAGTGGGGGCCTTTGGCATAGACCTCTGCAGCAGTGTCAGAACAGATGGTAAACTGGATCCGCAGAAACTTGGTTTGCTTTTCCAGGCAATCGGCCTATAACCACCTTCAGAAAAAATCTTATAGAGACCAGTTACCCGGATCCTGTATCATTCGTTATTTCGTCACAAACGCTTCATAGAGACTATTCACCGTTTTCCGCATCACGGTATTATAGCCGTCTGAATAACCCGGATGGCAACCATTACTGATTACTACGAATCCGAATTTTTCTTCCGGCTGAAAAAACATGACACTGTATAAACCGTAGGCAGAGCCGGTATGGCCTGTCATGGTTTTACCCGGGATCAGTTTATTGGTTTTCAATAATGCCAATCCATAGTTCTCTTTATCTGAAAGCGGGGTTTGCATGTCGCGCGCACTTTTACGGGAAAGGATCCTTTTGCCATTGTATTTTCCCTGTTTGCTGTGCATGATCATATACCGGGCCAGGTCTGTGGCCGAAATCTTCATCCCGCCTGTTGGCGAAAAAACCGGTGTGCTATACCCCATGGTATACGCAGCGATCTCTTTGCTGCGGGGTGCATACGCCGCAGGTGAAACGATAAACTTCGCAGAATCTATATTATATTCGTAAATAGTTGCAAAGCGCGACCGATCGAGTGAGTCTACACAATACCCAGCGTATAGTTGCAAGGGATCCAGTATATGGTGTTTAATATATTGGTCAAATCTTTCGCCGGATATTTTTTCAATGATCGTACCTGCCATATTGAAATTGAGATTGCAATACTGGTAACCGGTACCAGGTTCATACTCATTATAACACCTGGCCCAATTGGGATTTTTATCAGGGTTGATGGCATCGAGTGTAAAATAACCCTGGCTATCGTTGATGGAAGAACGATGCGACAATACCATCCGTAGGGTAATGACCGTTTCAGGATATTTCGGATTCCGGATACGGAAGCCAACCAGGTTACTCATGTCTTCTTCTAAAGAGAGTTTTTTGGCTTCTGCCAGTTGCATCATAGCGGTAGCCGAAAAAGATTTGGAGATAGAAGCGATCCTGAACAGACAGTCATTTGTCAAAGGCGTGTTGGTTTCTGCATCTTTCAGCCCAAACGAATGCGTGTAAATGATTTGATTGTTTTTCACCACGGCAACGGACAGCCCCATCACTTTTGTCTCTTCCATGATGGTTCTGATGGCAGCTTCTGCTTTTTCGGGTTGCGCCTGCGCTGGCAGGTTTATTATCAATACAAACAATACTGTAATAGCAGATAGTAAAAGGGGAACTCTTTTCATGAGGTCTGGTTGAAATAATAAACGGTAAGATAAGTCAGATCCTGAATAGTTTTTATTCCCTCGGGGAAGGATTGCAAAAATGCAAGCTTTCGTCAAATATATGTACCATCAATATAAGAAAGCAGTACGCCTCTGGCAGAGATCCAAAGGCGTACCATGCTGATTATTTCTTATGAAGAAATGGCTTATTCCAGTATTTTTTCGAAATGCAGCAACCTGCCATCTGCGGCAACTCCTTCCATGACCAGTTTTAGTTTTTTAGCAGTTTCTGAATTGGTGAAACGGATCTTGTAAACAGCACCTCCCTCTTCCGGAAAGAGATTCGGGTTCCAGTACACCGTATTCCTTCTGCCAACGCCGAGTGTATTTTTCTGCAGATAATCATTGACAAAATCTTTGGTTAGCAGGTACCCTGGATATTTGAACTGGCTCATGGCGCCAATGATCTGGGTACCTCCATCAGCTGGTTTTTTGGTGTACACAACCAATGCGGCGCCAATGCCCACGGTTGGTATGCCCCCTCCCATGCCGGGCGGATAATATTTCACCAGTGCCACATCCGTTGCACGGATGCCTTTCAGAAAATCGATCGTGGTAGGCATTTCGTTCAGGAACAATCGTACTTCCGGCATGAGGGTAAGTGATAATTGACGGTTGGCCTGTATCGTATAATTACCACCGCCTGAACTGATCATTAATCCTGCTATCTGTCCCTGCAATTGATCCAGGATATTATAGGCCGGACTGGGTGGATTGTTGATCAGGTCCAGTGTTTTGGCTGAGCCCATGCTTCTGAACATGCCGGATGTGTACCTGTCGTTCACCTGTTGTTTGGGTGGCACTTTCCGCGCCGTTACAGTTACTTCGCGTAATCCTGTTGACGAAATGGAATCCGACAGCAGTATGGTATGCATTTCTTTTACCACAGCCAGTTTTTCTTCATCGGCAAACAATGATCTGTTTACGGTAAGATCGTTTTCCCGGAAGGGTAAGGGGAATCTGTCTTCCGGTTTGCTGGTATCCATACTCAAAGCCAGTTCTATCCATTTATCGCCATTCAGCGAATAGCGGAACAGCTGGTTCCCTTCAAATATGAGTTGCGGCAAAACAAAACTACCGTCTTTTTCAATCGATGCCGGGAGCATATTGGTTACAGAATCGCGGGTGGTATAGGTAAAGCTCAGATCGCCCTTGGTGAGGGGTTTGTTATTGCCCTTGTTCAATACCTTTCCTTTGATGGTGATATAAGCAGAATCGTAATTGATGACTGTATCCGTTGCCGCCACAGATTGATCGCGCCAGTCAGTGGTACCGATCAGCAGGTCCAGTTGTTCTTTCGGTATGCCGGCAGCCATGTTGGCACTACTGATAAAGGAATGTTGTTTGCTATCCTGGTTCAGCAGCAGTCCTGTAGCAATATTATTCTCTTCTGTATAAATAGTTTTGTCTTTATCAGTAATGGAAACAGAAAAACTACCCGCAACACCTTCTGGCAGGGTTACCGTAAATACATTTTTTCCGTTAGGAGAAAGACTCAGTGTATCAGCGGTGAAAGCAACCGGAACAAATGCACTGTCTGCCACAATGAGACTGGCAGCTTCTGCCAGTTTTTGTTGATTGGCATTAACCACCATCAACTGTAATAAACCAGAAGGTAATTCATCAACGGGGATGCGTGCATTTACCTGGGCTGTATTGGCAACAAATTTTTTTTCGAATATGAGATTTTCATCCATATACCCTTTGATAGACATAGCAGCACCATCGCGCAGGTTCTCGGGGATAAATACATTGAACTGCCTGGCTTTGGGGGCTTCCCATACAGAGAGTAATACTTTGGTTTCGTCGGGGCGCGGTAAGGATACTTTTGTAACGGTACCATTTGTATACCGAACATGGGCCGTATATTCTTCACCTGCTCCGGGTAGCAGTGCAAATTTGCCTCTTCCGTTTGCATCTGTTGTAAATACGGCCAGTTCCTCTCCTTTGGCATTTACAATCTTTCCTTCGGTAAGGGCAGGTTTACCGAGCGGATCGCGGGTTTCTACATAAATGGTATTGGCGATGCCTACTACCAGGTTACCCGATGAAGGATGAAAAATACAAGCCTGTTCCGCCTTTACTGGTGCCGTTGTAGCGGAAGGATTGAACACATACAGCGTTCTCGCTGCCGAGAAATAATTGTTTTTATCCGGTTTGGTATTTGTATACACCCGCAAATAATAGATCCCCTGTGTCAGGGTTAGAGGCAGGTCAATACTGCCCGAAGCGGTAGCGCCAAAAATGGGCAGACTACCGCTGCTGATCCGTTTACCGGATTCATCTACCAGATCCAGCAAGAGATTGGTGGATGTACTTCCCGGCATCAGTGAGTTCAGCAGGTACACTTTAAACCAGACCGTTTCTCCCGCCACAAAACTATTCCGGTCTGATTGAATATAGATCCGCTCATGCAGTTGCGCAGAAGCGGTTGACACTGTAATTAAAAGAGCGACAACCAGCATCAATTTTATTGCTTGTAAAAAACGCATAGGACTATGAATTAAATAGATAAAACGAAACAGGCAAACCAGGGATGCTTAGTGATCGGGGGGAGGGTAAAACAAATATATAGCTATTTCATATATTATCATGGTTTGCGAGACTCATTTCATCCATATTTAATAATTGGGCAGCCGCGGAACAGGTATGGGTCTTAATTAGTAACTATAAAAACATTGGTTGCTGCATCAATTTTATAAATCGAAATATGTAAGCTTCCTATAGATTCGTCCTGATTCATTGTATAGATATCGTTAATTCCACACGCAAATTTTCCTTCATTTCCGTTAAACATGATTACAGTATCAGCAATTCTCTTTTGTTCAATGTACCAACTTGCCAGGCGTTTACTGTTGAGAATGGAGACACAGTCAGGTGCCGAAAAAATAATTTGCGAATTTTGATTCAGTATTCCAGCTGCAGCCAGTTTTTTATACGCGGACGAATTACTATCAAAAACTTCTTCGGGTTTAAAACGTTTGTTTGACCATACCCTCGACAACCCTGCTTGAAAAACTGCATCAAGCTCATTAGTGTAAGGCTGGAACCGCTTTGCTGGTCCGTTTCTGCAAGCGGATGTAAGTAATAAAAGGAATAGTATGTATAGTAAAGGTTTCACAACTATTGATTTATTGAATCATTGATAGTCTGATTCTCTTGTCCTGAAATAGGTTTCTATTTTCCTTACGAACATCAGGAGCTATCTATTATTCTTGAAACAGAGGGGGTAAATCAAATATATTGCTATTTCACATATTATCATAGCTTGCCATATTTATTCCGGTAATCTTTTAGGCTGGGGTATTAACAGAACGGCAATACATTACAGAGATTTCTTTTCAGTACCATATCCATACAAACCAACAACATGGAACCAAGAATCATTAACATGGTTAAGAAGATACTGGTAGGCAAACACCTGTCGATGTCTATGGCAGACAATACAACCGGGCAACTCTGGCAGTCGTTTATGCCGGTAAGAAATACGATCCCCCACAAAACCGGGACCGATCTGTTTTCATTACAGCTCTATCCACCGGATTATTTCCTTGCTTTTAATCCGCATACCCAGTTTACCAAATGGGCAGCCACAGAAGTAAGCGAGGTAGCGAATATTCCGGAGGGCATGGAAGTTTTGTTGGTAGAGGAAGGTCTGTACGCCGTATTTCCGCATACCGGCATGGGTACAGAGATCTTCTCTTTTATTTTCAGTGAATGGTTGCCCCGTTCGGGCTATATGTTAGCCAACCGGCCGCATTTTGAATTACTGGGAGAAAAATACAAACAGGGAAGTGCCGATTCGGAAGAAGAGATCTGGATTCCGGTGGAGCCTAAACGGTAGCTATTTCGGATAGAGATGAAATTTTTATGTTTTACGTTAATTAAAGGATGGGTATTTCAGGCATAAACATTTAGCTGAATAGCATTCCCACTATTTACTTTTTTGTCTTGACACAAAAAGTAACAAAAAAAGTCAAGGCTCTTGAAAAAAAGCTAAAATTTACTTCATTACGCTAAAATGATCGAAGTCTAAAGCCCATCCATACAACTTCCATTGGGCAATTATGCCATTCAACAGCTTATCTAAGCCAGACATCGTTCATTTCTTAACGCTCTTTTTCAAATGCCAGCTTACAATCTTGTGCATATTCTATTTAAAGCGATGGTGATTATCCCGCTATGAAAGAGCCACTAACTCAATTTTTCACCAACATCAATACACAACCCGCCAGTGTTAATACCATTACCAGTTTGCGGTAGCTATCATCTTTGATCTTTCCCACAATATGGATCCCGGCCCAAAAGCCGAGGGCCAGCATAGGTAACAGTACCAGGTCTACCTGGAAACTTTGCAGGGTAACATTCTTCCAGTAAAAAACCTGGAAGGGCAGTTTGAACAGGTTCATGAACAGGAAGATCCAGGCGGCTGTTCCGATAAAATCGTTTTTGGTCATGCGCATGGCCAGAAAATATAAATTAGCAAAAGCACCGGCCAGGTTACCAATCATGGTGGTAAAACCCGCCGACAAACCGGTACCAATGGCAAACAAGGGATGCGCGGGCACTTTCTGCGATTTGCGCATTTCCATTACCAATACAATGGCGATGGTGACCAGGATGATCACTGCCATCAGTTTCCGGAATACGGTTTCATTCATATCCTTCCCAAAATAAACACCCAGCAATACGCCCAGTACCATCCAGGGTGTGATTTTCCGGAAATGGTTCCATTGTGCATGCCGGTGATAGTAGGCTACGGCGGCAATATCTGCCATACATAATAGGGGTAATACAATACCCGTAGAAGCTTTGCCGCCAAATACAAAAGCCATCAGGGTTACGCTCAGCATATCCACGCCTTTCAGTCCTGCCTTACCCAAACCGATGATAAAAGCGGCGGGAAGAATTAAAAACCAGTGTGATAAGGACAGTAAAGAAAACATAGCATATTCTATAATGCACAATCTATCAAATAGTTACGAAATAATTTTGCTTAAAATCTTCCCCGGAAAGAGCATTATTGAAAAAAAATTGAGTGTGTTGTGGTTTATTGCATATTTTTGTTAACCAAATGGTTAAACTATATGGTTAATAAGCAGACAACCTCTGAAGAATCCATTTTACTGGCTGCCAAAACCATCTTCTCGGTAAAAGGGAAGGATGGGGCATCTATGCAGGAGATTGCAGATGAAGCTGGTATTAACAAAGCCCTCCTTCATTATTATTTCAGAAACAAGGACCTTTTATTCGAAAAGGTTTTTTTTACAGAACTGCAGAAATTTTCTCCGATACTAAAAAATAAGATCGCTTCCGATATGGGGCTTTTCGAGAAAATAGAAAGCATCTGTGAAACCTATATCCAGATGGCAATCGCCAATCCGTTTGTACCGGTATTTGTGATCAGCGAAATTAACAAACAGCCTGAGCTTTTCATTCACAAGATGTTTGCAGACGACCTGCCCGACTTTCCGAAATTCAGCAAACAGATAGAACATGAAGTAGAATTGGGTCATATAAAACCGATCCAACCACAACATCTTGTTATGAATATTTTGAGCATGTGTGTATTCCCTTTTCTGATGAAGCCCATGTTCCTGTACGGAATGAAGATCAGCAAGGAACAGTATCACGAACTGATGCTGCAAAGAATACAGGAAGTGCCGAAGTTTATTATTGATTCAATCAAAAAATAACCCTGTTATGCGTTACCTGATTATTTTTTTTCTCCTGACAGCCAATATTGGGTTCTCACAAACCTATACGCTTGAAAAAATGCAGGATTTAGCACTCAGCAATTATCCTTTAATACGCCAGCAAAATTTATTAAAAAGTACAGCGTCTTTGAACATTGATAATATTAAAACACTGCTGTTTCCGCAGATTACCATCAATGGCCAGGTTACCTATCAATCTGATGTTACCGGGTTAACCATTCCCAATAATCTGTTCAAGATCGATCCGCTTTCCAAAGATCAATACAAAGCCACTGCAGAAATCCAACAAATACTATACGACGGAGGATTGAACAAAAAGACCAGAGAAATCTCTACACTGAGTACCGAAATAGACTTGCTGAAGAATGAAGTGGAGCTGTACAAATTAAGAGAGCGGGTAACGATGGTTTATTGCAGTATTTTATACACTGATGCAGTTTTAACGCAGATGAAATACATAGCTACCGATCTGAATAATGGCCTGCAGAAAGTAGAAGCCCTGTATAAGAACGGGGTGGTATTCCGGAATAATGTGCTACAGGTTAAGGCACAGATCTTACAAAACAACCAGCGGATAGATGAGACCCTGTCGGCAAAAAGGGCTTTGTATAATGCGCTCGAACTGCTGAGTGGTGAAAAACTAACCGACACGGCTGTTTTTGTATTACCCGAAAAAATCATTCTCTTAGATGAAACCAACCAGATTCTACGCCCGGAGATTTCATTATTTGATGCCCAGATCAATAGTGTTGATCAACAAACAGGACTGATTGATGCCAGAACAAAACCCAGAATGGGGGCTTTTTTACAAGGCGGTTATGGTAAACCCGGTTTGAATATGTTGAAAAATGAATTCAGTTGGTTTTCACTAACAGGCATCAAACTGCAATGGTCGCTGGGTAGTTTTTATACAAACAGGAAAGAAAAAACAATCCTGCAAAATCAAACCGGACTTATCAGGAATCAAAAAGAAACCTATCTCCTGAATACAAATATTCAGCTGAAACAACAGCTGGATGAGATTACTAAACTGGAAAAACTGATTGCTTCGGACAAAGAAATTGTATCGATCAGAGATCAGATCAAAAATGTTACACTCGCACAGCTTACCAATGGTGTCATTAACACGAATGATTATCTGAAAGAGGTGAATGCATATGATCTTTCTACACAAGCACTAATCCAACACGAAATACAACTTATTCAATCAAAACTGGTGTACCAATTATTAAAAGGGAAAAAATAATTATATGAAAAAAATTACAGTTCCATTTCTCATATTGTTGCTATTTGGTTGCAGCAAATCCAATTCTGAGTTTGATGCACAGGGTGTTTTTGAATCAGAAGAAGTGATTGTTTCTGCCGAGATTCCGGGAAAACTATTATCCTTTTCAGTGAATGAGGGTGATAGTCTTGTCAAAGATGAGGTAGTAGCTCACCTGGATTCTGTCAGTTATATGCTGCAACGGGCTCAGTTATATGCAGGTTTACAATCTATCAAAGAAAAAACGACAGATGTATCGCCCCAGGTAATATTATTGAATAACCAGATACAGGTTCAGCAGGCTTTATTGAAAAACCTGCTATTTGAAAAAGAAAGAATAGAAAATCTTTTGAAAAGTGATGCCGCTACAAGAAAACAACTGGATGATATCAACTATCAGATTGAAGCCGTTAATAAACAGATAAAAGTTACGCAACAACAAATCAACGTTCAGGTGGCTGCCGTACAAAATCAGAACAGGGCCGTTTTGAGTGAGATCAATCCGGTAAACAAAAAAATAGATCAGGTACAGGATCTGATTAATAAAGCAAAACTGATAAACCCTGTAACCGGCATAGTATTAACCACCTATGCAAAAGAAGGAGAAATGACAGCAGCCGGTAAACCATTGTATAAAATCGCCAATATAAATGAACTCACCCTGCGTATATACATAACCGGAGACCAGTTATCCCTGATCAGGATCGGGCAAAAAGTAAAAGTTTTTATTGATAAGGGAAGGAAAGAATACAAAGAATATACCGGAACCATATCGGCGATTGCGTCTAAAGCTGAATTTACACCCAAAACAATACAAACGAAAGACGAACGGGCCAACCTGGTGTACGCAGTAAAAGTGCTCGTGAAAAATGATGGCTACCTAAAAATCGGCATGTATGGAGAAGTATCATTCTGATCAGTCATCGATTGTTGTCTCGTCGGTAAGCAAGTCTTACCCATCAGGCAAAACTGTTGTGAAGGCCTTAGACAATATCAGCTTTGAGGTTGAGAAGGGTTCTTTGTTTGGCTTAATAGGCCCCGATGGCGCCGGGAAAACGACTTTGTTCAGAATATTGACTTCCCTGTTATTATTTGATAAGGGTAGGGCGCTGGTTGACGGTTTCGATGTAACAAGCGGATATAAAGAGATCCGGAAAAGAATCGGTTATATGCCGGGTAGGTTTTCTCTATACGCCGATCTGACCGTACAGGAGAATCTGAATTTCTTTGCCAGTATTTTTGAAACAACTATTGATGAAAACTATGATCTGATAAAGGGTATCTATGCACAAATAGAACCTTTTAAAAACAGGAGAGCCGGTAAACTGTCTGGCGGCATGAAACAGAAATTAGCACTAAGCTGTGCGCTGATACAGCGTCCCTCCGTTCTTTTTTTAGATGAACCTACTACTGGTGTTGATGCCGTATCAAGGAAAGAATTCTGGGATATGCTGAAAGGTTTAAAAAATGAAGGCATCACTATACTGGTATCAACCCCTTATATGGACGAAGCCAATCTTTGCGACAAAGTAGCATTGATACAGTCTGGCAGCATACTGAATATTGACACCCCGCACAATATCACACATACATTTTCAAAAACGATTTACCGGATCAAGGGTCCGGATATGCATGCCTTATTACTACAGGCTAAACAATGGGGGTTTGCAGAACAGGTATATCCTTTTGGCGAATATCATCATGCAGTAATCAGACAGCAACCAACAGAACTTCTTTTCCCGGAAGGTGTTGAAGCCAGCCGGATACACCCGGGTATTGAAGATGTATTCATCGACCTAATGAGAGACCATGACCAATAAAGCTATCATAGTTGAAAAATTATCAAAGACATTCAACGGCTTTAAGGCGGTGGATGAGATCAGTTTTGAGGTAGGAAGGGGAGAAATTTTCGGGTTCCTTGGTGCCAATGGTGCCGGAAAAACAACCGCAATGAAAATGCTGTGCGGCTTATCAATGCCCAGCAGCGGCAAAGCGACGGTTGCGGGATTTGACATATACGAAGAGAATGAATCCATTAAGAAGAATATCGGTTATATGAGTCAGAAATTCTCTTTATATGAAGACCTTACGATCAGGGAGAATATCCGTTTTTATGCAGGTATTTATGGTATCAGGCCTGATATCATCAAAACAAAAACTGCGCAACTGCTTACGCAACTGAGTCTTGAAAAAGAAGCAGATCAACTGGTAGGTCAATTACCGTTGGGGTGGAAACAGAAACTGGCATTTTCAGTAGCTATATTTCATGATCCGCAGATTGTTTTCCTGGATGAACCCACGGGAGGTGTTGATCCGATAACCCGAAGGGACTTCTGGAATATGATCTATGACGCTACCGCAAAAGGCATAACCGTATTTGTTACTACCCATTATATGGATGAAGCAGAATATTGCGATAGGGTATCCATTATGGTAGACGGACAGATAGATGCCCTGGACACACCCGGAAATCTGAAAAGAGTATATCAGGCGGAGAGCATGGACCAGGTTTTTTTACAAATAGCCAGAAAAGCCAAAAGGACCGAATAATATGAAGCAGTTCTATCATTTCATCCTCAAAGAATTCTATCACATTTTCAGGGATAGAAAAACGCTGTTGATTTTATTGGGTATGCCCATGGCACAGATTATCATATTCGGCTTTGCCCTTTCCAATGAGGTTAAAAATGCCCATATTACCATCGTCAACCAGTCTAATGGCGCTGCCTCAGTACAACTGGTTCAGAAAATAGAATCCAGCAAATACTTTGAGCTCTACCATCAAAGTACCCAAACGGCTGATATTGAAAAAATGTTCAAAAGGGGGGTTATTAAGGTAGCCCTGGTAATTCCTTCTGACTTTGACAAAACAATACTGGCGCAGAACAACTCCCGTTTACAGATCATTGCGGATGCCACCGATCCAAATGTAGCTACTACACTTACCGCCTACCTTTCTATTATTATCACAGACTTTCAGAAAGAAATAAATCAGCTCAATACAATTCCTTATACCATTGACCTTGAAACACGGATGATGTATAACCCCCAACTAAAGGGTGCTTATAATTTTGTGCCCGGCGTTATGGCTATGGTACTACTGTTGGTATGTACAATGATGACATCATTAACCGTAGTAAGAGAAAAAGAGTTGGGCAATATGGAAATCCTTTTGGCGTCACCCGTAAATCCACTGATCATTATTTTGGCCAAAGCGGTACCTTATCTTTTACTGTCCATCATTAATATTATTACTATTTTATTACTGAGTTATTTTGTACTGGATGTGCCCATCAACGGAAGCCTTATTTTATTATTTGCAGTCAGCATTCTGTTCATTCTTGTTTCGCTCTCATTGGGTCTGCTGATTTCTTCTGTTACAGATTCGCAGAAATCAGCCATGTTCATCTCACTGATCGTTATGTTTTTACCTACGGTCATGTTCAGCGGCTTCATTTTCCCCATCGAGAATATGCCTTTGCCCCTGAGAACGATATCCAATATCATTCCTGCAAAATGGTATTTCATTATTGTGAAATCTGTAATGATCAAGGGCCTTGGTTTTAACCTGATCTGGAAAGAAGTATTGATTCTTACCGGTATGATGGTATTCTTTTTTGCCATGGCTGTCAAAAAATTCAAAATCAGATTGTCATGAACCCATTGAAATATATACTAGAAAAAGAATTTAAACAGATTTTCAGAGATCCTGCCATCATCCGGGTAATATTTATCCTGCCTGTTATCCAGCTGATTATTTTACCCTTGGCAGCTGATTATGAGATCAAAAACATTAATATATCTATTGTTGACAGAGATCACAGTACTACCTCCAACAGGCTTATCCATAAAATCACTTCTTCCAACTATTTTAAGCTGGTTGATTACAGTGGTGATTTCAACCGGGCAATGACGGGCATTGATAACGACAAAGCTGATCTGATTGTAGAGTTACCCCGGGGATTTGAAGCAGACCTGTATGCTCAAAAACAAGCAACCCTTTTTCTGGCCGTAAACGCCATCAACGGCGTAAAAGCCAATCTGGGTGCTACTTACCTGAGAACCCTTGTACAGAATTATAATAACGATTTCAGGATAGCCCTACTCACACCCGGCCGCTTCAACGAATTACCTATTATTGAAACGACATCCTCCAACTGGTATAATCCGAAAATGAACTATAAATTCTTCATGGTACCCGGCATTCTGGTTTTATTGATTACCATGATAGGTCTGAATTTATCTGCCATCAATATAGTACGTGAGAAAGAAATAGGAACCATTGAGCAGATCAATGTAACACCTATTAAAAAAATCCATTTTATTCTTGGTAAACTTATCCCTTTCTGGATACTTGGAGTAATTGTGATTACGATAGGGTTGTTTATTGCCTGGCTGTTTTATGGAATCATTCCCCTTGGCGCCTATTTTACTATTTATGTGTTTGCTGCTGTTTACCTGCTAGTCATTTTAGGTATGGGGCTTCTGATTTCCACCTACGCTGAAAATCAGCAACAAGCTATGCTGATCTCGTTTTTCCTGCTAATGATATTTGTATTAATGGGTGGATTATATACCAATATCGACAGCATGCCTGAATGGGCGCAATGG
>Ga0255338_1002119_pt1 | contig 31670 bp, 26 predicted proteins | sample MeOH1_35cm_T4_19_FD_203715 | JGI IMG/M metagenome (GOLD analysis project Ga0255338, IMG submission 203715) | Sandy soil microbial communities from University of British Columbia, Vancouver, Canada - MeOH1_35cm_T4_195 | ecosystem: Engineered > Artificial ecosystem > Sand microcosm > Unclassified ... | reverse complement strand
GAACCGCCAATTTTTACCACATAGATTAATCAATATCCGTTGTTTGCTAAGGGCGCAGCAAGCTGCTTCACACATAGCACACATAGGAACGCGCAACATCAGAACAACGTACTTCCTATGTGCTCTCTGTGGAGGTTTCGCTTTTCGCGAAACCACTTAGAAAACAACAAGCTTCAAATTTTCCTATATGGTAAAACTTACAACCGGGCACGGATGCCTGATGACACCGCAATCACCACCGGAATTCCAGGCAGAATATTCGTTGACCAGTCGAGATTTTCATTGATCGGGTAATTGTATTCAATCTCGCCGCCGTACCACACGAATTTAGTTTGCCATTTATTGTTGCGCGATGTTTTGAAATAACCATCATCCTCGTAACCGTCAATTGCGAACCACGATCGGCGGTAATACCAGAATGGCCCCATCCCGGCACTGATATCACCTGCTCTTCCGGTCTCCGCTGTACCACGCAGGTTGAACATCGTCATCCCGGCAAATTTTCCGGTACAATCACGAAACCCTGCCTGGTCGACTTTCGCAGAGAACCAATTGTTGAATTTGTATTCGCAGGTAAGCGCCAGTCCGAAATGAAAAGCAATGCGCTTGTGTTTTCCGATACAGGTTCTGTACAATTCACAATTCCGGTTCTTATCTGTGTGAACCGATGCGCCCATATATTTTACGCCTATGAACCACTGTGCGTGCGATTGCAGTGCAAGAATCAGCAACGCGGATAGAACCAGGATAGGTTTCATAGGGGTGATGTAAAACTACACGTAAATGTTCTATTTTCGTTATATGAACTCCGCCATGAAAAACATTCTCCTCCTGTTTGCATTTGCTGTCAGTTTCGCTTCGTGCGGTACAAAAGAAGATCCGTATACGCGTGAACAGAAAGAGATCGATGAATATCTATCTTCCGAGGGATTGAATGTTTACAAGGCGTTCAAGGTTTCCATTCGCGGAACGAAATCAGTGGGACAGGATCCCGCCTTTGACAGTGCACGCGCGCAATTGTTTCTGCTCACAGGTTACGCACTTCACCTGGCAACAGATACTGTTCAGTCCCTGCAGCAGTTAGTGGCGATCGGCGAAACGATCTATGAAGCCCAGCCTGCGATTGATGAGCTGATTAAAAAAGACGAGGACAGTCTGCCGACAGTGATGGAGAATATATCGTTCGCACTGACAGACTCCGGTGCAACTAATCCGCTCGCTGATTTATTTACGGAAAGTGAAGAGCATTTGATCCTGAGCGGACTCTGGTTTGCCGGTGCACATGCATCGCCGGATCTTTCCCTGTATGAATTGAACCGCGTGAAGTCTGCCGACATCCGTGATCCGCAATTCAGGTGTATTGCTGAGATGTGCCGTTCGTTGGTGTATCTCACTAACAACTGGCCGTATCACGCAGAGAAAAGTGCAGATGATTTTCTTGCACTCACTGAATCGCAGAAAGACGCACTCATGGCGAGTCCGTGGCCCGCAGTCGATGCGAATGGGAATGCAGTAACACCGGAACAGGCGTGGCACCAGCTGCGCGCGATTGCATTTGCGTTACGTGGAGCGGCCAGAAGTAAATGCGAAGAAGAGGAGAAGAAAGAGCAGGGAATCGATGATCTCGGAGAATTTGTGAAAGAAGCGGAAGCCGGCGGACTCGATCACGAAGTTGTCGATCTCGCGGGATTGGTTGTAGCGCTGAAAAAGGAAAACAACGATGATGCCCTGATGTACATCGGCAAACTCGAGCAGCGCCCGGGTCTCACTCAGGATGAAAAAGACCTGGTTGCCGAGGTGAAAATAATGGTCACTGATAAGAAGCACGAAGATGCGCAGAATGCACTCGAAGAAAACGGTGTACTTCCCGGATTTGCAGGAAAGCTGTTTTCAGATCAGTTCATGCATCTGCCGGTTGTGAAAAAACTGCAGGCTTCAGAAGGCGGAAAGAAATTTATTTCCATTACCGAAATAAAAGCGGATGAATTGATTCCCGGAACGGATGCTGTTGATAGCCTGGAGAAAGATGCGGAAGGATTAATTGAGAAGGTGCTTTAGCGCTATTCCTTCAGCTCTTCGTTCACCAGCTTCCCGTTCGCATCAATACACTGTCCGTCGCGAAGGCTCACGCGCACACCCTCCTTCGAGATAATCGTCCCGTCCGGTTTTACAGTTGTTCCGTTTTTCAGAAACACATCGCTGGTGATTTCCTTTCCTTCGTGCATCACCACCATTTTTCCGTCGCGCATTTTTGCGCAGTACTGATCGGGCTCCTGGTACACTCCGTTTTCATGAGCATCGCGCGTCGCCACGTCATATCCGTATAAACCTCCGGCCGTGAGAAGTGCTCCCAATGACCAAATAATAATACCTGCTTTCATGACTCAATGTGTTGGTATAAGTCTGAAAGGCAGAATAATCATGCCGTTCGGAAAAGCGACATTCCCGCTGAAAACAGACACCTCCATTTCCGCAGTGTGGAATTCAATCCACGATCAGGAAGGATCATTTGTCATCCGGACAAGGCCGGAACGGGTTAGTCTAATAGTGCAATCGCCAACACTGAAGTCACCAGCGGTCTGACGAAGACAGATCACGAAGATCAGGCACCGGCAAAAGGAGCCCGAGGTGACACCCTGGAGATTTTTTCCTGGTGTTCCATTAATTTCAGCTTATAACTCAGTAGCCTCTGATCCATAATTCGAGAGAATCGCTGAGCGCTTCCCACGTAGTTTTTTCAGGCTTGAGAACAGGATGCTGAGTAGTTGCTACTTTGAGATTGAGATGCGCAACATAAGGTACTCCATCAGCTGTACCCAGTGCCAATATCAAAGCATTGTCTCCGACCGGTAACTTCGCTTTGCCTCCGCAAGCTGCGAAGGTGTATTCTCCTCCGGATACTTTTATTGCATTAATTGCAGCATCGCGATTGGGTAAAATGAGATTCACATCACAGAAATCCAAAGCGTCTGCACCGGTAATCGTTGCAAAAAAATCAATCTCTGCAATGGTTGGATCGCTTAGAAACCGATCTACATTATACCATCCCAGTTTCTTCGCCGGGAAACTTGTCGTGAAAGCTTTTGCAACCTTATCTCTCGCTTCACTCTCTTCGCCCGCAATCCGTTTCGCTTCCTGTCTCCGCTTAATCTTGCGTTGCTGCGTTTTGTAATCACGCACTAAACGATAAGCTTCTGCTTCCGTTACCCCCTTTTCAATCAGCAGCTGTTTCGCATTGGGCAACGTCATGTCTACTCCTTTGAAATCCAGACTTACGGGAAATGTTTGCCGGAGTTGCTTCAGGGCGATGTAGTATTCCGAAAACCAGTTCCAGCGCCGGTCATCGCGCTGGTCATAACATTCATCCCAGCGGATTGAATCTTGTATCTCCATTTTTCGAGCTTCTATTGCTGCCAGAGAATCGCAGTACCAAAGCGGTTTATCCAGGTTAGACAAATACAAATTCAGGATTGGATGTTCTATTTCGTGTCCTGCCAACGCCTCAGTCTTCCAGTGTTCCGCATTCCATAACGTTCCGGCCTTGCAATCATATCCCCTCCAGCCCCAACCCCAGCCGGAGTAATAGAAGGCATCTCCGCTCCATTTAAAAAACCACATCCTGTTCTCAAATTCTTCTGTGGCGATAAAAGTCTTTTCATACTTCTTGTCGTTCAGCACCAGCGAGTCAACATACCTGTGTTCAAGTGCGTCTCCGTTTTCCACATATTTTTCCCGCGTATAACACATCAACTCCAGTTCACTCAACGGCATCGGAATCATCCCGGACGTAATCGTATCCTCAACCGCCCAGTCAATATTTCCCAGTGAATCATATGAACCGGAAAAAACCTGGAAGTCTCCTGTGGCTTGATCTGCAGGCAGCTCTATATCCATCGCTTTGGTTGTGTCAACATACAGTGGCTGTCCATTACTTTCAGCATTCAGGTAAATCATTCCCTGGGATTGCAGCAACTGACCACCTGCACTTGTCTGCATGTTCGCATTGACGAAGTCGCTCATAGTATTTACCTCCACGACTTTGAACGTGACGTTATCAGTAACCGGTTCTCCGTTTCCGTCTACAAATATTTTATTCGGGAGCGTAATTACCGTTCCGCCTTTACAGGTGATACTCGTATCATTCCTGAGCTGAAGTGTAAACGTTTGTGTCTCCGGCATCGTTTTGCGATACATTTCATTGTCAGTAGCTGGTGGAAGAATGTATCGTTTGGCTGTGTCAGCTTTTGCGTATGGTCCTTCAGCGGGATCACCTTTGCACGACAGAAAAACAATAGCGAGAATCAAAAAGGGGAAGTGCTTCATAATCAAATATAGTCAAAGCACTTCCAGAACTACCCATCCATCCGCACAATCCGCGGAGAAAATTTTCCGATCACATCCACGAGGTCAACCTGCGCGTTCATCACGGTGTGAATATCCTTATAAGCGTGTGGTGCTTCATCCAGACCACCGCCGATCAACGTAACGTTGTTTGCTTTCAGCACTGATTTCATATCCGCATTCGTTACATTTTTCAACGCTGCAGTACGCGACATTTTCCGTCCGGCACCATGGGATGCGGAATTGATGGACAGCGACTCACCTTTTCCGCGAACGATGAAGCCCGGCGCCGTCATGGATCCCGGAATAATTCCGAGCACACCTTTTCCTGCAGGAGTTGCTCCTTTGCGGTGAACGATTACTTCTTTTCCGTTCAGCTTTTCCTTCCATGCGAAGTTGTGGTGATTCTCCACCATCGCCAGCGGTTCGGTTCCGAGCGCAGCAGCAATCTTGCGGTGAATGGTGTGATGACACGCCGAAGCATAATCACCCGACAGGTTCATCGCCAGCCAATACTCCTGTCCTTCCTGCGTAGAAAGATCCAGCCATGCAAGATGTTTTGCTTCCTGCGGCAAACGGCATTTCTCCATCGCAAGCTTCGTGTAATGATTTGCAACGGTCGCACCCAATCCACGTGAACCGGAATGTGAAAGCAATCCAAGATATTTTCCCGGTGCGAGATTGAATTCGTTGTTGACTTCCGTGATATCCACCACACCGAATTCCACAAAGTGATTTCCGGATCCGGATGTTCCCATCTGCTTCACGGCTTTCAACTGCAGGCTTTTCAATAAGGGAATTTCGTCAAACAATTTACGGTCGGTTACTTCAGACTCCTTATTCTCTTTGAACTCGCGTCCCGAGCCGAACAACGTGTTGTCGGTAAGTACTTTGTACAAACCGCGTCCGTCTTTGTCGATCATCTCGTGCGGAGTCGGAAAAATACTCAGGCACATACGGCAACCGATGTCTACACCCACTCCGTAAGGAATGATTGCATTCTCTGTAGCAAGTACACCACCAATCGGCAAACCATATCCCTGGTGTGCATCCGGCATCAGCGCTCCCGCCACTGCAACCGGAAGACGGATTGCAATGTCCATCTGGTTGCGCGCACCTTGTTCGATTTCGTTTTCACCGTACAATGCATACAAACCTTGCTCTGTACGCAGAGGGATTTCCGGTCCGCCTTCATCGATCTTCGGTTTCTCAATCAGCTGATCGGCAATAGCAGAGAGGTTCGCATCCTCCAGGTAATCCGTTGGCGATGCAAGTATGTTCGTCAGCAGCTCGAGAACATCTTCACGAGAGCTGTTACGGTAATATTTTTCCACGATACGCAGCGCGGTACCGATGGATCGTCCTTGCGGATAACCTAATTCACGGAGATTGTCTCCGGTGAGATTGTGTTTGTTCATGACACTTCGATTGGAGGAACCGCCCGACAATTCACTCCGATTTTATGTTGGTTCATTTTATTCGGGGAAGGGTATTCTCGAGAAATCACATCTTCACACGCCTTCTTAAATTCCTCGAACAATTCTGTTGCATTAAAATTCACTGTGCCATTCGGATGAATTGTTGTCCTTTGTTCATCGGGTCCGTGGGACAGCGTAATTTTGCCTTTTGGAGCAAACGCGTGCAACATCCCACAACGAAGTTCTTTATAAATATCAAAATGAACTTCTGACTCCTTCTGCTCTTTTGTCAGTCCCGATGGACGAATTAAACTCCGATATCGACTGAGTCCATTGAGTTCAGAAATTGCCATTTCAAAATCCTGTCGTGAGCGATCCGACTTATCCCAATTCAATGGATTTTCAGAATCAATACACTTACCAAGAAATTCAATTGCAGAGCTCATGGCCACAAATCCAATCCATGGAGATATTTTTACTACTTCTTCTATTTCATGAATCAAGACTTTTTGAATAAAAGTTCTGGCCGTCATCGGGATATGTACATCGGCTGAGCCATCTTCGTGCTCGCGAATAATTATTACGTTCTGAATTTCTTCCTCTGAGAATCGCTGCGTGATCCTCAGACCTTCCTTAATACGAACTAATGTCTCTGCTTTCATGTTTTATTTAAGTTATGTTGATTTTACAATTAGCAAGGTACTCCTCTAATTAACCTATTTTATTTGATCCTCAATGTCCATTAAGATTAAGCCGATATCATGTATGCATTTTTTGACGAATCGCTTTTCATCAGCTTCAACAGGAGTTTTGATGTGCAATAGTTCCGCTGGAGCGGTAAGCGCACTATTTCCTGTTTTTGAAGCTCTAAATCCGTGAGCAATAAATTGATGTCTAATTTCCTCAATGTGGAACTTATTTCGCAATGATTTTAGTACTTGGGCAATGTTTTTTTGCTCCTGCTTGAATATATCTCCGTGCTCACGTCGTAACAATTTCGAAAAGTGTTCATGATATTCATCTATAAAGCACTGTACTTTGAGGATCATTAATGTGTTGGCAGCGCGGATTAAATATCCAGCGCTACTTTGCAGCCGATCATCTTCAAACTGGTGCTGCTCGAATTGAGCCGCGCTTTCCTGGTAACTGCTGATTTCAAAATTCAATCGAGCAAGTATTTGAAGCGAATCGTGTATTTCTGAATTCATTGTTAGTCCTTTTTATAAACTAATTTACTCTGTTTTGACGACCGACAGGGATTCCCTGCCCGCACCCGCGCTGATCTTCCCGGCGGCAGGCGGGGAACCCCGATCCTCAGATTCGTATTCTGAGATTCTTCCTTTGAACTATCGATCGTATTCTGAACAGGCAAAAAGCGAATAGAGGCTTTTATCAACGCTCTACCTCTGAGCTACACACAGCTTTCGTTGCGTGACCGGAGTCGAACCGGCGACCTTTGGATTAGGGTCGAAGTAACTCTATTCTACGGCACTGTTCATTTGGGTACTTGACCGGAAACGATCCGGTGGCCTTCTGCATCACAAGCAGACGCTCTTCCTACTGAGCTACAAGCACCATGTTCATTTAACTTTTAACCACTACACTTGTTCGAAGCGCATTGTCAGACTGAGCGTAACCGAAGGCTGATAAGCAAGCGCTCTTCCTACTGATCTACAAGCACCATGTTCATTTAACTTTTAACCACTACACTTGTTCGAAGCGCATTGTCAGACTGAGCGTAGCCGAAGGCTGATAAGCAAGCGCTCTCCCGAGTGAGCTACAAACACCATATTCGATGTGCCTATTTCTGATGTGCCGATATGCCGATTGGGCGTTTCATCAGAACAGAAGACACGTATCTCGTCGCGACAGCAGGATTCCCCGCCTGCCGCAGCGCTGATCCTTTATGGCGGCGGGCAGGGAACCTACATCTTCTCCGGTCCAAGCGGAGAGGCTTAGCCAATTAGCCGAACTCGCGAAATAATTTTTGTAAGGAAAAAATCATGAAAAGGACGGAAGCGCATCTTGCGATGTAGGATTCGAACCCAATCTTCCTGCCACGAAGTATCCCTTTCATTACGTCACTCACAATTTTTTAAAGAACGAATTCATTTTTTCGACAAGGAGAAAAACGTACAGCGTGTTTTTCTGAGCTATCAACATGTTTCCATGCGAGCAGGGATTGAACCTGCGACCTTTCCACTTGCGCGGAATGCTCTCACCGAAGTATCGCTATACTACGTCACTTGTCGTGATGGTAATTGTCATCCTTCGACTACGCTCAGTATGACAATTTATCTCGTGGGAATCTTCAATCCCATTTTTTTCATTGCCAGCAACGCTTCCGCATTTCCGATTGCATCGTTTACCGGATTATGATCATGTCGCGTTTTGCGGAACAAGCGTTTCCATTCGCTGTTCAATCCACCGTCCATTTTCATTCCGCAATACAAATCGCCGATTCGTCTTCCGGAAAACCCAAAAGGATTTTTTCCCAGGTAGAAGTGGAAGTAATAATTAATCCACTGCCAATCGAAGGCGAGGTTATCGCTGATGAAAATTGCTTTTCCATCGGATGTTGCGTTCAACCATTCCGCGAAACGTTGCATCACCTCTGCCGGATCTTCGAACGACTCCTGTTGTTCGCGCGAGAATCCACTCACAGCTAATGCATCCGGAATCCATTCTTTGGAAACCGGTTTTACTTTTCCGTAGAATGTTTTCGCGAGTGTGGGTTCAACCACTACTGCGCCGAAGCACACCATTGAATATTTATTCGGGATGGGCCCATCGGCTTCAACATCCACTACTATGTAGCTCATTTTGTTTTTTTGTTTTAATATATTCATAAATATTAATCGGGCAACTTGCTATCGGAGTCTTAGGGGATTCGAACCCCAACCTTTCGGTTTTCAGCCAGACGAAGTATCTCCAATAAACGGCACCGGTAACCATTTGTGATTTGAAATTTAAGATTTGTGAATTGCCCTTGGCACAAATCTTCAATAGCAAATCCCAAATCATAAATGTTGAGGGTTGGCAACAAACTCACAGAGGCTTGATTTCAATTTACAGTTGAAGGAACTCTGCAATACGGCACAACTTTTTTTCAGTCGGCAACAACACGATCAGAGACTTTTTTCCCTATGGGAATCGAACCCACATCATTCATTTCTGAATTATTCTACCCTTAAACTAAAGGAGCCCGAAGTAACTCTTCTCTACGGCACGACTTTTTCCTTGCATCAGATAAGAGATCGGACAACACCCGAGAAGTAAAAAGCGATTCGGGTGGGGCGTCGCAATGAGGATTTGCACCTCTTCCTGATTTTTACATCAGGACCCTTGCCCCGATCCGGGCGAAGTATCCCGTTTCTACGACATTCCCGAGTGTTGCCAGGTCTCTGACCAGACACATGAACTATTTTCAAACAACGGTAAAAAGCAACAAGTCTGCTCTTTGCTTACGCAAAGCGGTCGTCCTGTTTCTGTTTTGCAACAGACAGTTGACTGGTAATCCTCATCCTTCTTGCGAAGCACTCAGATTAACGTTCGCGATGTCACCGTTACCGGTGTACCACTACCTTAGGACCGTTATCGAAGTATGACCCGTTTACGACACATTGTTTTGTCGTTGTGTATTTTTTTCAAAGAACGATGCGCTTTTTTAAAGTGGCAGCACCTCCACTACTCTTCCAAACACTTGCTTAGTCCATCCATTGATATGACCCTTATTGTTTCCGATCTGCAATCCGCGTTGCCCGTCTCTTGCTTTCACAAGATGAGTGAACTTTCTTCCATGCACTTTGCAGTAAACAATATCTCCCGGTTTGCACTCTTCCCACGTAGCCGGAGCAAGTACGTGTTCCTGGTTGCTGTTAATCAGCGGTACCATCGAGTTTCCTTTTTCTTTTGTTACGAATGTTTCACCATTCCGTAGTTTTTCAATTTTCCAATTCATTTATTCAATTCAAATTAATTTCCTCCCGAATGACTTCCTATATACTGTCATCCTGAGAGCGAGCCGAAGGACGTCGGGCGACCTCTTCCCCGGTGCAACTTCCGGGGAAGAGGGCCACACTTACAACTCGAGTTGTTTAATCATCGCGATTGCATTCACTCCGTTTTCGGAGGCCTGCAATACATCGAACACTTTGTCTGACCAGCCCGCGATGAGTGTTACGTCGTCACGTTGTACGCTGATCGGTGTGTTACCGTAACCAGACAGGTCGAACAGGTACAGCTTCGCCATCGGGGCAATCTGCTTGTACTGTTTCCACGCAGTCTGCAGGTGACCTCCGTCGCGGTTGTTGTTCCACATCTGCAGGTCTGTGAACACCATCACTTTATCCATCACCACCTTGCGGTTGATCAGATCATTGATCACCAGGTAACCATTGGTTGCGTAACCCACTTCACCTTCACGCTTGTAGTACTCGTCGACATTCGACAGCACACCACGGTTCGGCATGTTGATCACCTTCCAACGGTCTCCGAACATTCCGGAAACCACACGCTGACATTTGCTCTGCATCAGCATTCCCAGCATCAGGCCGATATCGAACAACAGCACTTTGCTTTTTGCCGAAATTGGTTTCTGCATTGAAGCCGATACGTCGCACGCAATCAGCACGCGTGTGTTGTAATCGAATCCGCGGATGTTCTGTGCTGAAGCCACTACTGCATCTTCCAGTGCATTCAGCACCATGGAAACATAATCTGCTTTCAGCACTTTCACTTCACGGTACGCAGCAAGGAAACGGAATGGCAGCTGCTTTGATTTCGCTACTGCGTTTGCATCCGACAGTGTATCGCACACTGTTTTCATTGCATCCCATGACACGCCCGCTTCGATGATGTTTCGCAGGTTTCGCATCAAAGCCATGTAACCAAGTTTTCCGCTGAAGATCAGTTCTTCCCACTTTGCACGGAACGCGGCCGCTTTCGCTTTGTCGTTCTCAAACTTCTGCTGACCCAGTGTTGACAACTCGGTTTCCCAGGTGTAGGCTACTGCGAGATTCTTTGCTGCGATTTTGTTGAACACCGCTTGCTGCTCATCACTTTTTGCTTTCGGGTGAACAAGAAACAGTGCATCACGCAGTGTTACTTCTGCATCACGGTTGTACTTCGAGAACTGGTATTCATCGAAACGGTTGAACGCTTCTGCCAGACCTTTCTGTACCTGCTTGGAAAGCTTGTTCAGCTTCTTCGTACCCGCGCGCTTGTTCGCCAGCTGGTAGTAAGCCAGGAGCTCGGTGATTTCATCCGCACGCTGTACAACTCCGTTCACTGCTTTACTTACCACAGTGTTACCCGAGTTACGCTTTGCGAGTTCGACTGCAAGCACCTGCGGGATTGAACGCATGTACATTTTGCTGCGTGCATACACGGCAAGCTTCGCCACGAATTCAGCATCGGTTTTCTCCAGGAGATCTACGATACGCTGAAGACGCTCGTTTCCTTTCTCGTAGAACGAATCGCTCAGTCCGGCAGTTACTACTGCAGAATACAGTTCAAGTTCAGGGGTCATTGCGAATGCTTTTGCGCCTTCGTAATTAGTCACTGCTACTGCTTTTCGTTTGAAGATGTTGAATTTCATGACTGCTTGTTTTATCGGGTTAATGCTTGTTGTTATTGACGTTACAAATGTTTCAATCCATCTACGCAATGGTTTTGCGCAGTTCATTTTATTTTTTGTTGTTTTATTTAATTCACTGATTTTCAGTTTCAATACTTTCTTTTCAATTTCTTCTGCGTAAATACATTGCGCTGCGCTGTTGGGAAAGAAGGGCTCGAACCTTCACTCTTGTGCGTATAAGGCACGTGCTCTCACCATTGAGCTACATTCCAATTTCGCGGCGCAGATTGGATTCGAACCAATATCTCGCTCCTTAACAGGGAGCCGCTCTACCGTTGAGCTACCAGGCCGTTGCGGTGCCAGCGAGATTCGAACTCGCGATCTACCGATAGACAGTCGGGTATTCTGGCCGCTGAACTATGGCACCGTATTCTGTGGACAAGGAAGGAATTGAACCTCCATCTTCTGATCTTCAGTCAGCCGCATTCACCGCGTTTGCTACTTGTCCCTATTTCTGTTGACCCACCTGGACTCGAACCAGGAACCCCCACTTTAAAAGAGTGGTGCATCTAACCAATTGAGCTATGGATCAATATTTCTCTTATCCACCTCGACTCCGCTCGGTCTGACAAGTAATTCTCATGATCCGTCGTTGCCGGAAATGGATTTCCTGCCCGCCGCCGCGCTGGCTTTCCCTGCGGCAGGCGGGGAACCAACACTAACGGAATTAAGGTCCGACGTCCTACCATTAGACGATCCGGCATTTATTCTCAACTTCACTCAAAGTGCCACTGAACTTTTCATTGGAGTACGTGTCAGCCCGAGCGGAGCCGAGGGTAAAAACAAAACCCGGTCTTTCGGACCGGGCTCAACACAAAACATCTTTCAATGCTTCAGGTTCGGCAACACCGGTCCACGAGAACTTGCTTCTCAAAATTTCCGCGATCGCTCTGCGGGTGAAATATGGCATTCGTTGTATACAACATAGTTTTCTTTTCTTCTTCTCAACCTTCGACGGAGTTTATATTGAGCGTAGTCGAAATGCTCAGTCTGACAAGGATTGTGATTCAAGTTTTGTCATCCCGAGCTTTTTCATTGTCATCCTGAGCGTAGCCGAAGGAGGCAATGAAAAAGCCCCGGGAGTTCCGGGGCTTTCACTTCAGTTATATCCTAAAGCAATTACACCCCGTGCAACAGACGATCTCCTTCCGGATTTATCTGCTTGCGTGTTTGTGGATATGTAAAATGCTTTTTCATTTTTTCTGTTTTCTTTTTGTTCTGCGACAAATGTATTGTAAAGAAATCATGCGAGTCAAGTATTTCTGCAAATATTTTTCATGATTTGCATTATTTACTTGAATTTGTTCAACTGCGCAAATAGATTGCGTAGTTAAATGGACCTTTAAGGTTTTATTGTAATTTCACGTGCACCCCCGATCAAACCTTGAAGGTCTTTGTATGCCGATCAACAAACTTGCACTCATCCGTTACAAGACAATCGACAATTGTCTGCAGAACCGGTTCCGCAAATGGACGCTCGACGATCTGGTAGATGCCTGTTCGCGCACGCTCGAAGAATTCGAAGGAATAGAACAAGGTGTGAGCAAACGCACTGTCCAGCTCGACATTCAGACCATGCGCAGCGAAAAACTCGGTTACAATGCGCCCATCATCGTTTCAGATAAAAAATATTATTCCTACGAAGACAAGAACTACAGCATCACGAACATTCCGTTAACGAGCCAGGACCTGGGAACGCTGACAGAAGTTGTTGAAGTGCTGAGACAGTTCAAAGGATTCAGTTACTTCGAAGAGCTCACCACCATGGTGAACAAGCTCGAGGACAAAGTGCAATCGCAGAAGAACAAAGGCCGCTCTTACATTCACTTCGAGAAAAACGATTTGCTGAAAGGACTCGAGTACATCGAGCCTTTGCACAAAGCCATCATGCGGCAGAAAACAATTGATGTGATGTATCAATCCTTCAAAGCGCGTGAAGCAGGCAGTATCATCTTTCATCCGTACCTGTTGAAGGAATACCGTAACCGCTGGTTTGTGATCGGAGCAACGAGCAAGAAAACCATTCTCACGCTTGCACTCGACAGGATTTCCTCTGTGAAAGAACTCGGTGGCGAAAAATACATGAAGAACACCTTCTTCGATGTCGATTCCTATTTCAACGACACCATCGGCGTAACGAAGAACCTGGGTGTTCGTCCGCAGTTGGTGGTGATGAAAATTGACCGGCAGAATGCGCCCTATGTGATTACAAAACCAATTCACCACACACAGAAGATTCTGAAAACCGAAAACGACGGGGTGATATTCAGTATTAACGTGACGTGGAATTTTGAATTGGAGAGAGAGATACTTGGATTTGGGGAGCAGATAAAAGTGTTGTCGCCGAAGAGATTGCAGAACAGGATTCATCACCGGGTGAAGAGGACGATGGAGATGTATGTGGAATCGGAAAAAGAGGAAATCAAATGAGGTTCGTCGCCATATCAGATTCACATGGGCAACATAGGAAGATTTCATTGCCTGAAGGTGATGTAATTCTTCATGCAGGTGATGTTTCCGGACGAGGAACAGAACCACAGATTGTCGATTTCATAAATTGGTTTTCAGGATTGAACTATCGATACAAAGTATTCATCGCCGGCAATCATGATTTTTTTCTTGAAAGCGAGTCGTCCGTTCGAATCCAATCACTCATTCCAGACAATGTCATTTATCTGAATGATTCAGGTGTGCAAATCGAGAACATTAATATCTGGGGCTCGCCGATTCAACCCTGGTTCCATGATTGGGCATTCAACCGAAGAAGGGGCGCTGATATCAAAAGACACTGGGATCTCATTCCAAACGACACAGACATCCTGATCACACATGGACCGGTGAAAGGTATTCTCGATCGCACAGTTTACGGACAGGAAGTTGGATGTGCTGATCTGCTTGATGCCGTGAAGAGAGTCAATCCTGCATTCCACGTTTGTGGTCACATACATGAAGCTTATGGTGAGCAAACTTCAGGGCAAACCAATTTTATCAATTGTTCCGTATTGAATGCAGATTACTTTCTTGTGAATTCTCCAATAGTGTTTGACCTTTAAGCTGATGTCAGAAATAGTTACTCTTTACCGTCCCATAGGAATAAAAGAACTGGAACTCATCTACGAGTCCGGCATGAAATCCTTTCCTCCTCGCCTGGAATGGCAACCGATTTTCTACCCAGTGCTGAACAGTCCATATGCAGAACAAATTGCATTGGAATGGAACACGAAGGACGAATTTTCCGGTTATGCGGGATTTGTAACTGCATTTGATCTGCCAGCTGATTATCTGAAGCAATTCACGGTACAGGAAGTGGGCGGAAAGGTTCACCATGAGCTGTGGGTGCCGGCGGAGCTATTGGAAGAGTTTAATTCCAAAATTATATCCGGTATCCGAATTGAAAAAGCATTTTACGGTTCGCAGTTTGCGAAGAGTGAATACCTTAACAGAATACTTGCTGAACACCTAACAAAATAAAAATGAAGTCTGTAATACTGGATAAAATCACCCAGCTCGAAAATGACAACAATATCCGCATCCTCTTCGCCTGCGAATCCGGGAGTCGCGCGTGGGGATTTCCTTCTCCCGACAGTGATTATGATGTTCGGTTTGTGTACGCTCATCCGGAAGACTGGTATTTATCCATCACCGAAAAACAGGATGTGGTCGAGCTGCCCGTGAATGAAGTGCTCGATATTAACGGATGGGATCTCCGTAAAGCCATACGGCTTGCCGCTAAATCAAATGCCGTGATATTCGAATGGATTCAATCTCCGGTAGTGTACCAACAAGCTCCTGAATTCGTTGCCCGATTCAACTCGATTGCGCCGGAGTGCTTTTCTCCCATCGCAGCCATGCATCATTATCTCAGCCAGGCAAAAAAGAAATACGAAGAGTGCGTTTCAGATGAACAGGTGAAGCTAAAGCGGTACATGTATTGTCTTCGTGCCGTGCTGTCTGGCTTATGGATTGCAAATCGAAAAACCATTCCACCTATGGAATTAATATATCTCCTGGATGAGATGCCCGATGCTGGTCTTAAGGCAAAAGTTGCTTCCCTTATTAGCCTGAAAGCGACGCAAGCCGAAAGTTATGTTCATCCCCATGAAATATTGTTGGAACAATTCCTTGCAGATAGCATTGCAGTATGCGATAGCGCTGCATCGTCATTGCCTTCCCGGAAACCCGATCATGCACGTCTTGATGAATTCTTCCGTAAAACAATCCGTACCAAATGACAATTGAAGAGCTTCGAAGGAAAGATTGCATTCTGCTTGAATGTGTGACCGGCAGCCAGGCATACGGAACTGCCACCGCCCAATCGGATACTGATCTGAAAGGTGTTTACGTTATCCCACGGAAAATATTTTATTCTCTCGCACATGAAGATCAGATCAATGAAGACAATAACAATGTCATGTTCTATGAGCTCCACAAATTCATGGACCTGCTGGCAAAGAATAATCCGAATATGATTGAGCTGCTCGCAATGCCGGAAGATTGCATTGTGCGTAAACATCCTTTGTTTGATTTGGTGAAGCCAGAATTATTTTTATCCAAACTCTGCAAGGATAGTTTTGCGGGATATGCGATGACCCAAATCAAAAAAGCCCGCGGACTCAACAAAAAGATCCTGAATCCAATGGACGAACAACGCAAGTCCATTCTTGATTTCTGCTACGTTGTCTCGGGACAAGGTTCCATGCCGGTGAAAACATTTATTGAGAAAAATGGTTTGTCGCAGGAAAACTGCGGACTTGCAGCAATTCCACACATGCGTGAGATGTATGGATTGTATCATAGCACAACAACGAAATACGCAGGCATCGTCCGCTCCGATGATTCAATGGATGTATCGTTAAGTTCCATTGCTGAGAATGAAAAGCCGGTTGCCATAATGTCGTTTAACAAAGACGGTTACTCGAAATACTGCCGAGATCATAAGGAATACTGGGAATGGGTGAAGAAGAGAAACGATGTACGCTATGAAAATACTATCGAGCATGGTAAAAATTACGATGCGAAAAATATGATGCATACATTCCGGTTGCTAGATATGGCAGAAGAAATAGGCCGCAACGGAAGAATCGTTGTTCGCCAACCTAATCGCGATTTTCTGCTGAAAGTTAAGTCAGGTGCATTTTCTTATGACGAGCTTGTCGAACGCGCAGCGAAAAAAGTGGAGGAGATAGAAGATATTTATGACAAGTCAACATTGCCCGAAGAACCGGACAAAGAAGTGATCAATCAATTGCTCGTACGCATGCGTGCTGAGTTTTATGATAATGTATAAAACTTTTATAGTTGGACAGGCCGGATTCGAACCGACACGTTTAGCACATGGCAACAGATTTACAGTCTGTCTCCTTCACCAGTTTGGATACTGTCCAGTAGGCAGTAAGCAGTTGGGCAGTAGGCAGTCAAACACACTCCGTACTGCACACTGATTACTGCACATTATAATAGCGGAAGATATAGGAGTCGAACCCTGTCCTTGCGGACCGCCCCAGATTTCAAGTCTGGTTGACCACCAACGGTCGCTATCTTCCAATAAATTGCGGAGAACAGAGGAATCGAACCTCTATTCCGCTTTCGCGAAAAACGCTTTAGCACTGCGACGCAACAAACCAATAGTTGCCTGCTCTCCTCACAGTAGGCGGTTGGGCAGTCGTCCAATAGCCAGTATAAACTATACCCGACTGCCTACTGCCTGACTGCACTACTGCCTACTGTTTCGTAGCGATGAGGAGATTCGAACTCTTACCTGTGCGGGACTTAAGACCGCTGCCTCTTCCATTGGGCTACATCGCTTAGTACTCTCTGTCAGATTCGAACTGACACTGATTGGTTTCTAAGACCAATGCCTCTTCCGTTGGGCTAAGAGAGTATTTTACTTTTTGAACAAAATATTTCCACTTCCTCATCACGAATATTTTTTCGCAACAAGAACTAAAAACAAAAAGCCTCCTGAAGTGAATCAGGAGGCTCCGTGTTAAACTATATAGTTACAGTTTACTCAATACGATTCCTCCCGCTATTCACCAGTGAATAACTGCTTAATGAGAGGAGGGAATATTGTTTAACTGTTTTCATTCTGATGCAAAGGTGAAGCTTTTTTTCAATCGCTCCGACATAAAGTGCAAAATATTTTTTGTTTCGTGCTTCTGAATTCAACGTTCAACGTCGCAAATCGTTTCTCACCGTAGAAGTATTTTCCCCATTTTACTTTAACACCGCGATTTTCAACTGACAGAAATCACTTTTTAATCTCGGCATAATTTTTTCGGTTCAGATCGCGTAACTTAACATTCCTAAACACCAATGCCATGAAACCGTATGCAATTCTTCTTCTGTCAGTGATCGGCGGCGCGCCGCTGACCGTTACAAGTCCTTCATTCGTTGAAGGCGCATATATTCCTTCAAAATTCACCTGCGTTGGTGAAAACATCAATCCGGAAATTTCCGTTTCCGGAATCCCTCCCGAAGCAAAATCTCTCGCACTCATCATGGACGACCCGGATGCGCCCAGCGGGGATTTCGTGCATTGGGTGATGTGGAATATTCCCATCACCGGTCACATTGCAGAGAATAGTGCACCTGGTGAACAAGGTTTGAACGGACGGAAAGAAAACAAGTACACCGGCCCGTGTCCACCCAGCGGAACACATCACTATCACTTCAAAGTGTATGCGCTGGATACAAAACTGGATTTAGTTACCGGAACAAATAAAGCAACGCTATTGAAAGCAATGGAAGGACATATTCTTTCCGAGGGAGAATTGATCGGGTTGTTTAAAAAATAGTTTCGCAAGCTGCCTTATTCCAGCTCTTCACGAAACACCCTCCCCGCATTCCCTCTTTCCAGCGAATGATGCTCCATCCATTGTGATTTCTGTTGTGCATTCAATTCATCAACACTCTTACTGAGCATTTTACATTTCAACCGCTCCGTTGCTGCCTTCTTATTCATCATCTGCGAACGTTCATCTGAAGCTGTCACACTGATTCCGCTCGGAACATGAGTTGCGCGAACTGCCGATTCTGTTTTGTTCACGTGTTGTCCGCCGGGTCCTGAAGCCCGCATTGTTTGATATGCAATATCTCTTTCATTCCATTGAGGAAATACAGAAACATCGTAGACGTTGATTCCCGCAAACCAGTTTTTCCGCTTGTGATTTCTTCTGAACGGACTTTGTGCAATCCACTGCACAGTTCCTTCCCACATTTTACAGAATGATCCCGCGCGTTCTCCTTTGATCCGTATCAATGCCGATAACAGCGTATCATCCGGCTTCCCGGGAACAAGCTCAATGATTTCCACACTGAGTTGTTCCCGTTCCGCCGCCCGGGTTATTTTGCGAAGAAGCAGTGCCACCACTCTTTCGCATTCCGCCGGACCTTTGCCGGAAGTGATTTGTATGATGTTCTCTTCCATCATTATTCTTTGTTCATGCGTACGATTTTCGGTGTGAACTTCCCGTGAATGTCCACGAGATCCTGTTGCGCCAACATCACGTCATCGATGTTCTTGTAAGCGAGAGGCGATTCTTCCGAACTTCCTCCGATCAAGGTTACACCGGCGGCGTTAATCATCTGACGCATTCCGGAATTCGTTATTGACTCCTTCGCTTTCTTGCGCGACATTTTTCTTCCCGCACCATGCGAAGCAGAGTTCAGCGATTCAGGAATTCCTTTCCCGCAAACAAGATAACCTCCATGTATCATGTTGCCGGGAATAACTCCCAACTCACCCTTGTGCGCAGGTGTTGCTCCTTTACGGTGAACAATCAGTTCCGTTCCGTGTTCCATCATTTCCTTCCACGCAAAGTTGTGATGGTTCTCCACCTTCGCAACCGGTTTGATTCCGAGCGCGCGGGAAAGATTGAGGTGAATCCGGTCGTGACATGCTTTCGCATAATCACCGGCGAGATTCATGCTCAGCCAGTATTCCTGTCCTTCCTGCGTACTCAGATCCAGCCACGCCATGTGTTGCGCATTGCGCGGAAGCTTGCACACCTCCATTGCGATATCGGTGTAATGCTTTGCAATCGTTGCACCCAATCCGCGTGAACCGGAATGCGACAACAGCGCGACATAGTTTCCTGCAGGCATGCCGAGTGTGTTCTCATCGTTGAGTTCAATTACTCCGAATTCAACGAAGTGATTTCCTCCACCCGATGATCCCAATTGCCGGACTGCTTTTCCATGCAGCTTTTTCAGTAATTGGGTTTCATTGAATGCGGGATCGTCCAATACATCGTGATCCTGTGCGAACTCCAGGCATCCTTCCATTCCGAAGTGTGTGTAATCGCGCAACGCCATTTTCAGTTCGTGACGGTTGTGTTCAACATACTTCTCCGGCAGATCGAAAACAGAAAGCGCCATGCGGCAACCGATGTCTACGCCCACTCCGAATGGAATCACTGCATTTTCCACTGCGAGTACTCCGCCGATCGGCAAACCGAATCCGCTGTGTGCATCGGGCATAAGCGCTCCCTGCCTGCTCACCGGCAAACGAAGTGCAATATCCATCTGCGTGATCGCCTCGTGTTCGATTTCCTTGCGGCCATAAATTTTCAGCGGCGCACATTCTTCCTGCAGCTCATGAACCTTAAACTTCTTGTCGGGAAGCTTGTCCATGAAAGTCGCAGCCAGCGGAAACAACACCGGATCATCCAGGTACGCCTGTGGATTTTCTTTCACCTTCACAAACAGTTCGAGAATTTCTTCGCGTGTTGAATGTTTGAAGTGTTTTGCAGACGTGATGATTGCAACACTCTTCGATGTATTTCTGTAGAACCCGATCTTATCCAGGTCTTTGCTTTTTATTTGATTTCTACTCATTGTCTTTGTTTTTAATCGTTTTCATTAAATCCATGAATTCATATTTCAGCACGTGACGGTCAAGTGGTTTTCCACCGTAATGCCAGCGGTACTTGTGCCATCCGTGCAATTGTTTCGAAATGCGCGGATACAGATTGTTCCTTTCCAGATAATTGTCCAGTTCTCTTTCCCGCCTCATGAGTTCCGGATCAATGATCTTCACGTGCGTAATCATGTTCGGACGAACACGCAGGACAAATCTCCAGGGCTCAGTAAACACATACTTCAACCGTGTGCTCGTACTGTTGCCCACAAACTCCCATGTCAATCTGAAATAACTCATTTCTCTTTCGTTCAATTTTAATTTGGTCCACTCATAACCGTAAAACCCTCGAAGGAATTGCAGGCGGTCAACATCAACACGTTTTCCGCCACGACGCCTTTTGTATTTGAAATCCTTTCGATGACTGTACGTAACCGTATTGATCCGTTCCAGCATCGTCCGGAAAAATTCAGCGTCCTTGCTTCGCTCCACATCTTCGCGCAGAACAAAATATCGCTTCCATCCTTTTTGTACAGGCGGATGCAATTCTGCCAGCCCAAGATTGCGTTGCTGCTTCTTCACTTCCAGAAGTTCGTTATACAGGTGAACTAATTGTTTGTCGCGTCCTTCTATCCGGAGCCGCTTTCGTTGTCTTTTTGTTTTGAAGCGGCCCGACAGGACATAACTTTCCCATTCGGCTATTGCCATTGTTTTGCATTTTTCGGATTTGTAAAAAGTGAATTGATTTCCTGTTCAGGCTCTGAGCCTGAACGGAATTCCTGCAAACACAACGTACCATGAAAACTTTACGGCATCCTGATTTGCCAAACAACCCGGATGTGATCCGAAGACAGTGTCAAACTGAGCGTGAACCTATTGTCGGGCTGAGCGCGAACCTATTGTCAGGCTGAGCGTGAACCTGTTGTCAGACTGAGCGTGAACCTGTTGTCAGACTGAGCGTAGCCGAAGTCGGCAGCGCGGACTAAGGATAAACAATAAAGTTTGGGTAATAAGATCCAGAGCCGCGCTTTACGCGGAGAATTGCAGGGATGATATGTTGCTGCGCTCTGTCATGATGATCACTCCTTGTCTTTTTAACTGAGAGTTTTCTTTCTTGCGTGGCAAATGTAAATGAATAAAGTTGAATCGTGCAAATATTTTTTTCGCGTGATGTGAGGAGACGTCAAATAAATCCTGTTATGCCTTCAGAAATAACGGTTATCGAAATTGATACAGCTCAGCACGAAGCAGATTCAACTTCCTCTTTCAACGGCCGATTTCTGGTTAACTTAGCCACCACAAATTGATGACCGCCCCAACGGTCATCCGATTGATTCAGTGAGGTTGAAGTAATACTAACATCGTGCGACAGTTTAAATTTTCCGGCGACGATAAGATTCCGGTTTCCATGTCCATTTCACCGACCATGGAACGGGAAAAAATGAAACCTCAGAAACCGGTTCCGGTAAGAAGGACTTTATTCATTTCCGTTCTTGCCGTTGCGATTGCAATTGCGATTGGATTCATCGCGAAAGGTTTGATATATCTCGTCAATCTCATTACCAATATTTCTTTCCACGGAACATTTTCATTTGGCGATGGTTCTCCACGTGATAATCATTTAGGCTTATGGGTGATTTTGATTCCGGTTCTTGGCGGAATCATTGTTGGTATCATGGCGCGTTACGGATCGAAAGCAATACGCGGTCATGGAATTCCGGAGGCAATGGAGAAAATTCTGACAGGCGACAGCAAAATTCCACCACACATTACTTTTCTCAAACCGATTTCAGCTGCGATTTCCATTGGAACCGGCGGACCATTCGGAGCAGAAGGGCCGATTATTGCAACCGGTGGTGCGCTCGGTTCATTTCTCGGACAGCTTCTGAAAATTACCGCACAGGAAAGAAAATTTCTTCTTGCAGCAGGAGCAACCGCAGGTATGACTGCAATTTTCGGAACACCGTTCGCAGCTGTACTTCTTGCCATCGAGCTTTTGCTGTTTGAATTTTCTCCGAGAAGCTTTATTCCAGTAGTTGCCGGATGCGTTACAGGCGCATGTATGCACTTTTTGTTGTTCTCGGGCGCACCGACATTTCCGATGCCCGAAATTCCTGCGGTTGATAAAAATGCAGTGATTGCTTATGCGTGTATCGGTCTGATAATCGGTCTTGCTTCGGTCGTTGTGACAAAAGCAGTGTACTTTATCGAGGATGCGTTCGAAAAACTTCCGATCCACTGGATGTGGTGGCCGGCAATCGGCGGAGTTGCCGTAGGATCAATAGGTTATTTCGCTCCGGAGACATTAGGTGTGGGTTATGAAAATATCACGCATGCACTATCGGGAACATTAGCTGTACATGTTCTCGTTTCTCTCTGCGTTCTGAAATTTTTCTCCTGGTCCATTGCACTGGGCAGCGGAACTTCCGGAGGAACACTGGCACCATTGCTCACCATCGGAAGTTCAATCGGATGCCTGCTGGGAATAGTTTGTCAGCATTATTTTCCTGAAGCACATGTAGTATTGCCGCTTGCTGCGCTGATTGGTATGTCGGCTCTGTTTGCAGGCGCATCTCGCGCGTTGCTTACCTCGGTTGTATTTGCGCTGGAAACCACCATGCAGGAAAATACGCTGTTGCCGCTCATTGCCGGATGTGTAACTGCTTACATCGTTTCGTTCATCTTCATGAAGAATACGATCATGACAGAAAAGATTTCACGTCGAGGTGTGGTGACTCCCGAGAGCTACAGTCCGGATGTGTTGCAGGTAACAAAAATCTCCGAGGTTCTCGATGCAAAAGACGATGCGGAAGAATTCCCGCTGATCAGTTCCGAAAATACAGTCGAAGAAATGAAACGGTGGCTGGCGGCAGATGGAACTTTATATGACTGCCAGACGCTTCTTGTTGCTGATTACTCCACCATGAAATTAACCGGGTCACTGAACAAACGTTCGCTTTTGAGTTCCGATTATTCTGATAAGGACAAGATCAGTGATATTGCTCACAACAGAAATCTCTTTGTAAGTCCCGATCAAAGCCTGCAGTTTGCTTTACAGATCATGACGAAAAACAGCTGCGATCTGCTACCTGTATGCGATCCGAAGTCCGGAGAGATTGTTGGTACATTAAGTTCAAAAGACATTTTGTCTTCCTATGAAAAGCGTTTGCATTCGGATACACATCGAAATATTCATATTTCGGCGGCGAGGCATACGTTGAAGATCATATCCAAAGGCAAGAGCCTGTTTGCGCGTTCTCCAAACAAATCAAAAGACAAAAAGCAGGAATAGTTTCAGGCAGGCTGAGTTAAAACACAAAACCCACCAACTTTCGTCGGCGGGTTCTGCATTGGGGTTAGTAAATCTGTTTTCTTACTCTACAATCAGTTCATGTCTTTCAGCTACGCCATTACGTGTTACTAATAACATGTAAACACCTTTTGCCTGACCGGAAAGATCAATTGTAACTGCACCTCCAGCCGTGGTTACAGTGTTTTGTTGTACTGTACGACCGGTAAGATCAGTTACGACAAAATCAACATCCGATTCGTTTTCCTCCTGCGACAGGTTCACCGTGAAAATTCCTGTTGACGGATTCGGGAATACTTCTGCCATTTGAGTTCCTCCATTTGGATTGGCGATACGGCAACCTGCGTCATTGCTCAATACAACGTAATCCACAGTAACGTTTCCGCACCAGTCTGTAGCCGTTACCTGGTAAGTGCGTGGCGACGACAATGTAGTAGTATTGCTGTAAACAGGCTGCGCAGTATTGTATCCAGTTAGATTAGTGATTGGTGACCAGTTATACGAATAGCCGTAAACAGCTGTAGTGCCCATTGTGTATGCTACATTCGGACAAACTGCATGGTCGGCACCTGCATTCGCCGCACTTTGTACTACAGTTGCAAACGTGAACGGAATTGCCGCTGTTGGACATACCGAAGAGGTAACAGTTGCATAGTAGGTCGTAACTGTACCTGTACAAGCGGTAACACTATACGAAGGTGTTGCTGTATTGTAATTGGTAAGATATGTAGTTGGCGACCATGAATAGCCCGTTCCGCCTCTTACTGATACACTTAAGCTTCCGGTAAGCGGAAACGCAGCACAGCTCGTGCATGAGTAAATAGCATTTGAAATGGAAGCTTCACGATTAAATCCGAAAATATACGCCGAACACGCGGTTCCGGTTACACCAATGATCGGAAGAGCTCCTGCCTGAAAAGAAAATGAACTGCCATCCCAACCTGTTGTAACCATGTTGCAGCCATTCGCTGCGATGCTCCTGCCTTCGCAACGAAGCGAACCCACTGTACTCTGATTAATCTGATCTATAGCAAGAATATTTCCCGACGCATCATAGCGACAAATAAATCCCGGGCGTTCACTACCACTTCCAATGCATAAATCGGCATTAGAGCCTCCGTCCATTTCAACATTTGCATAAGCTGATCCTGTTGCCCAAACATTTCCCTGGTCATCACAAACAATTCCGTAACCGATTGATTTTGTAACTGCAGTGCCCGTACCACACGTCTCGGAAGCCCGCACCCAATTCACCGAACCAAGTTGTGAACCAGTGTAATCAATACGTGCAACAAACGCACCTGCACCTCCATAAGCACCACCGTCGAAGAGTGGTGTCGAAGCATTGTTCAGGTTGCCGGTGACGTAAATTGCAGTTCCGTTTGCAACTATACCATAACCGCATTCTTTCCAATCGGGCAGAAGACCTGCAGCACCGGAAGGTTGTGACTCAATGCTTCCTGCCTGCATCTGATCCGTGTTAAACGTACACTGATTGAGTGAACCACTCATATACACACTTGCAACGAATGCATCCTGAACACCCGCCGCAGTCATGGTTGTGCTCGTGCTCTTCCATTTCAGATCGCCCTTAAAATAACCGGTTGTATAAATGTAACCGTTGCGGCAATGGATCGCCATGATTTCATTGTCTTTCGTTGAGCTGTACGGATTTCCTGCGTAGAGAAAATAAGCACTCATATCGATAATGCCCGTGAAGGCATCATAACAGCCGCTTGGACAATCGTTTGAATTGATGTTACTCGCTGTAAGATCAAGTGTGCCGCTTGATTTCGGTAAGTAGGCGAGTGCAAGGAACGATCCTCCAACCATTAAACGATCTGTACCGTACGAATAGATCGAACGTGCCCTAACTTCATTTCCCAGAACACGCGTAGCTTCAGTAGTAAGCGGAGTCGCATCATCGTCAAGTTTGTAAATCCTGCCTTCTCCACTAGTGCCGGTACCAAAGTATCCTGTTACGAAAACGTGACCGTTTCCGCTCTGATCGGCCTTCCATGCAATAGAAAATCCATCGTCGAGACCACTGGTTCCAAGTTTAACTGCCGCCAGGACCGTTCCCGAGCTGCTGTATTTGGCCACATACACATCGCGGTCTCCCGTTCCTCCGGTTGCACTCAGATTTGTAGAACCGATAGTTGTTGAATTAGTGAAAGTCCCGACAGTGAATATGTTTCCCGAAGCATCGTAGGTAACCGCAATGCCTCCATCAAGGTATGACGGGCTTGATGCGGAAAACGATGAAATGTCCTGCCAGGTTGCGCCAAAAGTTTGCGCCGATAGTACACCTGCCGCCAGTAACGCGGGTAAAAGAAATAATTTTTTCATAGTGCTGAATTATTGGTTTGTTTGTGTTGAAGCGTACATCACTTCACATCAAACCTAACCCAACACATTTCGATTTACATTCCCCGGGTAACCAACGGTTGATTCCGGTGTAAACAACGGTTCATTCGTACGCACGAACGGTACTATCGCTCCATTCGTTTCAGGAATTCATTTTTCTTCCTCCGCGAAAGAAGTACTTTTTTTCCGTTCGTAAGTTCAACCGTGCCTCCATCAACATTCAATATCCGCACTACGTGCACGCAATTGATGAGCCATGATTTATGCACACGAAAAAATCCATGCGGTTCCAGTTCCTGTTCAAATCCCCCGATGTTGCGCGACACAATCTGTTCCTCCCTGTCGACTGTATAGATTGTCGAATATCTTCCATCGCCCTCTATGGCTACAATATCTCTGCAGTGCATAAACCGGATTCCGGTGGATGCACTGATCCGTACACGGTAATCGGTGTGCATCGTCGTGGAATTTTCCTGCTCCCTGCGCAAGAAAGTGCGTGCAACGGCAACCTGCAGATCTTTGAAGTAAACCGGTTTGAGGAGATAATCAACTGCATCAACCCGGAATGCGTGGGCTGCGTATTCCCTGTGTGCGGTAACAAATACAATGGAACAATTCCGGGTCCTTGCAGCCTCCACCAGGTCGAATCCATTTTTGTCTTTCAGTTGTACATCCAGAAAAATTAATTCAGGATTGAATTCAGCAAGAAGTTGTATACCTTCTTCAACGGTTCCTGCTCCACCTATTACCTCCACGTCGGGACAATAGGCTTTCAGCAATCGGATTAAGCCATCCATCGCGTGGATCTCATCATCAACAACTAGCGCTTTTAATTGTTTCATAGTATTATGGGTTTGTAAGATGCGGTACGTTAAACCGAACCAATGTACCATTGGACATATTGGTTTCCGGGCATTTCTTATCAATAACATCGAAGGCGTAAACACTGTGTTCAAGTTGACTCAGCACCAGCAGTCTGTCCTGCGTAATTTTCATTCCTGATTTATTCCGTTCCATCCTCCCGCTCCGGGAAGAGGTGTCCCGCCCGATACCATCATCCTCCACTTCGCAGATGAGATTATCCCCCTGTACGAGGAACCGCACGCAGATATTTCCTCCGCTTTCCCGCAAACCGATACCATGGCGAATGGAATTTTCAACCATTGGTTGTATGAGCATTGCAGGCACAACAATTTTTTCCTGCTGAATTTTTTCCGTAACGTGAAGTTCGCATTTCAGTTTTTCACCGTAACGCATCTGTTCCAGCCGGAAATTCAATTGGACTGTCCTGATCTCTTCGCTCAACGCAATGAATCGTTCACCGGAATGCTCAAGGCTCTTCCGCAGGAGCGAAGCAAACGAAGCAAACATTTCCAGTGCAGTGGTCTTATCTTCTTTCAAAACCAGTGATTGAATTGTATTCATGGCATTGAATACAAAATGAGGATTCATCTGCGATGCCAGCGCTTCCTGGCGATAAATCAAAGCCTGTTCTCTCAGCAAATCGCGCTTGCGCAAAATCCGGTAACGCAGTGCTATTGCACCCCAGCAAAGAAGTAAAACACACGTCAATGCACTCACCCGAAACCATCCTGTTTCCCAAAAGGGTGCGCGAAGAAAAAATGCATAAACAGCAGGCGTATTACTCCATGTACCGTTTTCCCCTTGAGCTTCTACTTCAAACCGGTAATCGCCGGCCTGTAGTCCCGCAAGATCCACAGAGTGTTGTTTGGTGTATTTCCAGGTACTATCCTGTCCTGCTAAGCGGTAACGGTAGCGGATGTCTCCTTTCAGGCGATAGGCAAGTCCTGAAAATACGATGTGCAGAAAATTATGCTGATGTTCAAGCTCGGGTTTGCTGGTGAGTGAAAGAACACTGTCATTGATGGACACACTGCGGATAAACACCGGTGGACCCGGAAGATCTGTTCGGGCCAGGGATGGATCAAAACTGATAATACTGTTGTTGTTTGCCAGCCAAAGTGTTTTTGCAGGTGCAGAGTAATAACATGCACCACCATTGCCTGCAATGTTATTGAGTCCGGCAAAGGAGCGCAGTGTACAACTTCCGCCGGTAATAGTTGCCTTGTACAATCCCCCTCGCGCAGAGATCCAGAATGCATTTCCCGAATCAGGTGTTATGCTGCCGATATGATCGAATACATACTCATCGTTGTGTTCCACTTCCCTGGCCACACCATTACGAATGAGAACAATACCGTTGCTCTGCGTTGCAACTACCAACGTTGAATCGGCCAGTTCACAGATTCCGCTGATGCGGTTTTTCAGAAGCTGATGCATACCGGAGCAGGAAACAAGAACAGAATCGTTAACAAGATACAAGCCGTTTAATCCACCCATCCATATCTGCCCTTTTCGGTCTTCATACAAAACATCAGGGCGTATCCGTATGGCCGGATTACCGAGAACGATATTTGAATCCTTCCTGTTCTCATGTGACCACAATCGCAGGTTCCACGCCGCACCCAGGTAATCGCCTTTTTTTGTGACTACAATACTGTTCGATCCTGCCCAGTAAAAGTTAGTGCACTTTTCGGATGCTACATTGTAGGCGATTGTTTTGTTTGTGCACCCGATGATCAACTCATTGGTATAAGCGTCCCACGAAAGTGTTCTGAATGTTACTTCACCATAAGGCATACCCGGTAAAATAGAGAGTTGGTTTCCGGTAATCCGCACCACACCGTGATCCCGCCAGAGTGAAAAAACATCCGTGAGGCCATACGGCATGAATCCAAGCACCACGTCTTTTTCTCCTTCTGCCAGTCGCCAGCACCGCGCATGAACAAAGGGTATGTAGATCAATCCATTGTAAAGTGTACTCACCCAAAAAGCGCCTTCCTGGTCCTGGATGATACCCGTTACTATTTCACCGGAATAAAAATCTTCGAAATGTGCCGCTGTACACGATTCTCCGGATGCGTAGCGCCGTACTCCTCCGCCTTCATCAAATCCCAGCCAAAGACAATTCTGATCATCTTCATAAATAGACAATGGCTGGTAAGGCAACGCTGTATGTTTTACATTGCCCGACACATCTATTTCTATCAGGTCGTTACTCACCGCAAAACACCAGCTTCCTGATTTACGCCGTATTCCTTTTATGTTCTCCCGTCTAGGCTTGTTCATAAAAGGCTCGGCGACGGTAAACGAACCAGACTGAAATGTAAAAATGTACGGCGTCGTATTGATTGAGTATCCTAAGGATCCAAGAAGCAGGTCATCCTGTTCTGTCTGTATGGCCGAATATTGCCTCCTCGCTCCCGGAATATGTACTGTGATTTTTTTCAGCTCTCCTGTGGTGGAGACTTCCACGATACCGTGCGTTAAGTATCCGATCTGAATCGTTCCTGATGGTAAAACATGAATCGACCGCGCAATGCGGTTACCCGGAAGATATTTTTCCAGTGTGTCATTATACTCATACTGGACAACCCGGTTGTTCTCAATGTAGCACAGTCGCCCGTTGAATGGCATCGCCCATATTCTTCCGACGTAATCTTCCTGGATACAGAAGACCGTGTTATCGGTTAACCCTTGCGCGGTAGTAAACGGTTCAAACGTATATCCGTCAAAGCGAAATACTCCACGATCAGTTGCAATCCAGATAAATCCTGCGCGATCCTGCAACAGGTCATATACCTCACTGGAGTTGAGCCCGGTAACTTCATTGAATCGCACACACGCGGGATCCTGCGCAGGAAGAAAAAAACTGAATAACTGCGCTGATAAAAGCGCAAGCCATCGATAAAAATGTACCGGTCTCCCCTTCATAGACACAAGACAGTGCTACAATGCAACGTGAAATATCAAACTTCCGGTAATAGGGGGAGTATATATTACCAGTGTGAAGATAATAAATAACCTGTTTTTATGATCAGAAATTGATTACCAGGTTTACATTTTTTCTGCAACAAAAAGATTCCGGCAAATTGATCGGGCTGCTCTGGCAGATCGCAGGTATTTCATTACGTGAAATGGGCCGGACATAGTTGAACGCAGAAGATAACCATCCGTCTTTGGTTCATGTCCGGTGTAAACAAGGATCAATATTCCGGGTCCGGGTGCAGATAATCGTGATCATCTTTTAATCCGCACCGGAAGAGGATAATTTTCTCCACGTTCTCCTCAGGCAATGTTTATCGATGTGGTACTGTTATTACAATTACACACCGAAAAGTGCACGTACGAAAAGAATCGCTCACAGAAGATGCTTACGTTCCCGCTGTTCATTGATCCGGTTCTGTTCATCGGCAGTTGTCTTGAGCCAGCGATTTACAGCGATCACAAATACGACCACTCCGAACAATAGTGTGAAGTCCAGCATAATGTTTTGTTTTTTCAGGTTGATATAAAAGGGAACGACATGACTGTCGTTCCCTGAATAATTTCATCGTCACTTGCCCTTGAACAATGAAGCACCGAACAATAAGGTCAGTACCAACATCACAAGGAAAACGAAGAAGATCACTTTAGCGACCGACGCTGCACCTGCTGCTATTCCGGTAAATCCGAAAATTGCGGCAACAATTGCAATGACGAAAAAAATGGCTGCCCATCTTAACATGACCGTATGTGTTTATAGTTTTTCATTGGAGGATATAGTGTGTCTGCCTTCCGGCAGATCGTTGCTTTTTGTTTTTGCGCGCCGCTGCGTATGATGTTCCGCCTTCCTGTGATGCCATGCTTCGGCTTCTTCAATAGAATGCGAGACCTGGAGATTGTGTGATTTCTTCGACATTTCTGCCAGCTTGCGATAATAGTCCTGCAGTACTTTCAGTTCTTCCTCCGTGAGATCTTCCACACTCACCAGGCGGTTACTGGAAAGCTCATGTGCAGCTACCAGCTCATTCAGTTTGAGTTGAATGGCCACAGATTCTTTGTTCTGTGCACGCTGAATTACAAACACCATCAGGAAAGTGATAATCGTTGTTCCGGTATTAATCACCAATTGCCAGTTAGAAGAAAAACCAAAGAATGGCCCGGAGATCAGCCACAGCACAACTACGCCTGCTGCACCTACAAAAGCCGGCGTACTTCCGGCGGCCCTACTCACCCATACGGAAAAACGTTCCGCCATTCCGTGCCGGCGTGGTAAAAGAATATCAGTTGGTGTTTGCATCATTCCCCTCACGACAAAACGCAGACCACGCCTGTTTCATTGGGGAAGTGAACATGCTATCAACCGGATGTGTGGAGTCTTGTTCCCGAATTGGGGATGTCTGCAACGCCAGCCACGGCAAACGGTGTTAAGCAAATACATACCGGATCCATGCGACACGGATTGCAGCTTCGCTGCGGGATACATGCATAACTGTATTGCGGGTGAATACCGATATGCTGTGCCTCACGGGCAAAATACATCCGCGTTTTTTCACGCTGGCCCTGTAACGCGCCGCAGGCAGGAATGCTCACTCGTCTTTGATCAGGGATGAGTCCCGCGTGTCTTTCATAAATACGTACACCAGCAGAGAGATAAAAATGCACGCCGTTACATACCAGAAATAGTACGCTTCGTGACCTGCATCCTTAAACTTTAATGCGATCAGTTCTGCCGTACCGCCAAACACTGCAACTGTAATTGCGTAGGGAAATCCAACACCGAGTGCGCGGATTTCCGCCGGAAAAAGTTCTGCTTTCACCACCGCGTTAATTGAAGTGTAACCGCTCACGATGATTAATGCAATCATCATTAATCCGAATGCTTCCCATTGA
>Ga0255338_1002117_pt1 | contig 31691 bp, 28 predicted proteins | sample MeOH1_35cm_T4_19_FD_203715 | JGI IMG/M metagenome (GOLD analysis project Ga0255338, IMG submission 203715) | Sandy soil microbial communities from University of British Columbia, Vancouver, Canada - MeOH1_35cm_T4_195 | ecosystem: Engineered > Artificial ecosystem > Sand microcosm > Unclassified ... | reverse complement strand
CCGCGCAGCTCCTGGCGCGCCTCGTCGAAGCGGAAGTACTCGCCGCCCAGTTCGGTGATGTGCACCAGTCCCTCGACGTACATGGCGTCGAGCGTGACGAAGATGCCGAAGCTGGTGGCCGCCGTCACCACGCCGCTGAACTCCTCGCCCAAGTGCTCGCGCATGTACTTGCACTTGAGCCAGGCCTCGACATCGCGGCTGGCCTCGTCGGCACGGCGCTCGTTGGCGCTGCAATGCAGGCCGGCCGCCTGCCAGGCCATCAGTTCGGCGCTGACCTTCTTCGGCTTCTCGCCCGAGATTTTCATCTTGGCGGCTTCGCTCTTCTCGATCCGGCGCGACAGCTTGGCGTGCGCCTCGCCCGGCGTCGGCAGGGCCGGCAGGTGGTAGCGCGTCTTGCCCAGGATGGCCTTGATCACGCGGTGCACCAGCAGGTCGGGGTAACGCCGGATCGGGCTGGTGAAGTGGGTGTAGGACTCGAAGGCCAGGCCGAAGTGGCCGCTGTTGTGCGGCGTGTAGATCGCCTGCTGCATCGAGCGCAGCAGCATGGTGTGGATCTGCTGCGCGTCCGGGCGCTCCTTGGTAGCCACGGCAATGGCCTGGAACTCCGCCGGCGAGGGGTTCTCGCTGATGGTCATGCCCACGCCAGTGGCCTTGAGGTAGTTGCGCAGCAGTTCGTTCTTCTCCGGCGTCGGCCCTTCGTGCACGCGGAACAGGCCGGCGTGCTTGCTCTGGCCGATGAAGTCGGCGCTGCAGACGTTGGCCGCCAGCATCGCCTCCTCGATCAGGCGGTGCGCCTCGTTGCGCACGCGCGGCACGATCTTCTCGATGCGGCCACTCTCGTCGCAGATGATCTGGGTCTCGGTGGTCTCGAAATCCACCGCACCACGCTTGGCGCGGGCCGCCAGCAAAGCACGGTAGACGTCGTCGAGATTCAGCAGGTCGCCCACCAGCGCCTTGCGCCGCTGCGCCTCCGGGCCATGGGTGTTGGACAGGATGGCCGCCACCTCGGTGTAGGTCAGGCGCGCATGGCTGAACATCACCGCCGGGTAGAACTGGTAGGCCGAGATCTCGCCTTCGCTGCTGATGAACATGTCGCACACCATGCACAGGCGCTCGACCTCGGGGTTGAGCGAGCACAAGCCGTTGGACAGTTTCTCCGGCAGCATCGGGATGACGCGGCGCGGGAAATAGACGCTGGTGGCGCGCTCGTAGGCATCGACGTCGATCGGCGAGCCGGTCTCGACATAGTGGCTGACATCGGCAATCGCCACCAGCAGACGCCAGCCGCGCACCGCGCTCTTGCCGCGGCCCTGGGTCGCCGGCTCGCAATAGACGGCATCGTCGAAGTCGCGCGCGTCCTCGCCGTCGATCGTTACCAGCGGCACATCGGTCAGGTCGACACGGTGCCGCTTGTCCTGCGGCCGCACCGTATCGGGCAGGCTGCGCGCCTGGGCAATACAGGCATCGGTGAATTCATGCGGCACGCTGTACTTGCGCACCGCGATCTCGATTTCCATGCCGGGGTCGTCGATCTCGCCCAGCACTTCCTTGATGCGGCCGACCGGCTGGCCGAACAGCGCCGGCGGCTCCACCAGTTCCACCACCACCACTTGGCCGGGCTTGGCCTGGCCGGTGGCGCCCTTGGGAATCAGTACATCCTGGCCGTAGCGCTTGTCCTCCGGCGCCACCAGCCAGACGCCGCTCTCCTGCAGCAGCCGTCCGATGATGGGATGCACCGGTCGCTCAATGATCTCCAGCACACGGCCCTCAGGCCGGCCCTTGCGGTCAGAGCGCACGATGCGCGCCTTGACGCGGTCCTTGTGCAGCACGGCGCGCATCTCGTTGGGGGGCAGGTAAATGTCCGGTTCGCCGTCGTCGCGCACCACAAAACCATGGCCGTCCCGATGTCCTTGGACACTTCCTTCAATTTCTTCCAGCAGTCCGCCGGATCTCTCAAAATTTTTGATATACTTCTCTCTTTCCTGAAATGCCCAGGTGGCGGAATTGGTAGACGCACTAGTTTCAGGTACTAGCGAGTAACATCGTGGAGGTTCGAGTCCTCTCCTGGGCACCAATATAAAGTAAAACCGTGACGGTTTTACAAACAAAAAGCCGCTGATCCTTCAGCGGCTTTTTTTCTTTCCGGCTTCCACTACACCGCAACAGTTCCGCCACGCGTTGTACAAGCACTGATGCATGCAACGGTCGAACCGGGAAACGCCGCGGAACCGGCTTGGCCGGGCCGCTGGCGTTGCCCCCTGCAAGGGGGGTGGCGGAGCGACACGCAGTGCGCAAAGCCTGGGGGTATTCCATCAAATCGGCAATGCCACCAGATCGTGGCCCTGCGTGCCGACGATGCGGGCACGCGTGAACTCACCGACCTTGAGTGTCTTGCTGATCTTTTCCGGCGGCAGCAGCTTGACCACGCCGTCGATCTCCGGCGCATCGGCATAACTGCGACCGACACCGCCCTTGCGCCCCAGCGCCGGCGCCGAATCCACCAGCACCTGCATGGTGGCACCCACGCGCTGCTGCAGCCTGGCAATCGACACCTCCTCGGCCACCGCCATGAAGCGGGCACGCCGTTCCTCGCGCAGCGCTTCCGGCAGCATGCCCGGCAGCTCGTTGGCCGTCGCCCCCTTGACCGGGCTGTAGGCGAAGCAGCCGGCGCGGTCGATCTTCGCCTCGCGCATGAAACCGAGCAGGTGTTCGAATTCCTCTTCCGTCTCGCCGGGGAAACCGGCGATGAAGGTGCTGCGGATCACGATCTCGGGGCACATCTCGCGCCAGCGCTGGATGCGCTCCAGGTTCTTCTCGCCGCTGGCCGGACGCTTCATGCGCTTGAGCACGTCGGGGTGGCTGTGCTGCAGCGGCACGTCGAGGTAAGGCAGCACCTTGCCAGTCGCCATCAATTCAATGATCTCGTCCACATGGGGGTAGGGATAGACGTAATGCAAGCGCACCCAGGCGCCATGCGCCTCGGCCAGCTCGCCCAGCGCCTGCACCAGTTCGAACATGCGGGTCTTGACCGGCTTGCCGTCCCAGAAACCGGTGCGGTACTTCACGTCCACGCCATAGGCCGAGGTGTCCTGGCTGATCACCAGCAACTCCTTCACACCCCCTTCGAACAGGGCCTTGGCCTCCTTCAGCACATCGCCCACCGGACGGCTGACGAGGTCACCGCGCATCGAGGGAATGATGCAGAAGGTGCAGCGGTGGTTGCAGCCCTCGCTGATCTTCAGGTAGGCGTAGTGGCGCGGCGTCAGCTTGATGCCGGCTTCGCCGAAGGCGCCCGGCACCAGGTCGATGAAAGGATCGTGCGGTTTCGGCAGATGCGCATGCACCGCGTTCATCACTTCCTGCGTGGCGTGCGGGCCGGTGACGGCCAGCACGCGGGGATGGATTTCCTTGATCAGGTTGCCGCCGTCCTCGGCCGTCTTCGCACCCAGGCAGCCGGTCACGATGACCTTGCCGTTTTCGGCCAGCGCTTCGCCGATGGTGTCCAGGCTTTCCTTCACCGCGTCGTCGATGAAGCCACAGGTGTTGACGATCACCAGGTCCGCGCCCTGGAAGGTCTTGGCGGTCTGGTAGCCCTCGGCACTGAGTTGCGTGAGGATCAGTTCGGAATCGGTCAGCGCCTTGGGGCAGCCCAGGCTGACGAAGCCGATTTTCGGCGTGCTGGCGGCGGGGGAATCAGGAGAGGTGGGGGACAAGACTTCGCTCATCCCGCTATTGTCCCAGTATTCGGCAGCGCGTTCAGCGCTTCAGCCCGAAGGCCCCAAGCATCTGCTCGGTCTGCTTCTGCATCTGCTCCTGCATCTGCACGAACATGTTCTTGGATTGCTCCAGATTGTTGTTCACCAGCCCCTGCATCATGGGCGCTTGCATGGCCATGAACTGGGTCCACATCTCGGGCGTCACGCCCTTGGACTGCTCGGCCAGCTTGCTCTGCACGTCATAGAGGGACTGAATGTTCTTTTCCAGGTAACCGCCCATGAAACCCTGCATGGCATGGCCGTAGAAACGGATGATGTTGGCCAGCACCGAGGCGCTGAACATCGGTGTGCCGCCGGCCTCCTCTTCCAGGATGATCTGCAGCAGGATGCTGCGCGTGATGTCTTCGCCGGTCTTGGCATCGCGCACCACGAACGGATCGTTGGCCATGACCAGTTGCTTGATCTCGGCCAGCGTGATGTAGCTCGACGTGTTGGTGTCGTACAGACGGCGGTTGGGGTATTTCTTGATGATCCGCTCAGCGCCTGCAGCGGCATCCGCTTTTTTCTCTTTCATGACCGGAATCTCCTCTCCTCGACCCTGTGGATCAGCTCAACCTATTGCGCTGCAACACATTCTAGGAAGAGATGCGGCAGAAGACCCCCAAGGTTTACCCTGAGCAAAAAACGAAAAGCCCCGGTCTCATGGGAAACCGGGGCTTGGCAATTGGTAGGCGCGATTGGACTCGAACCAACGACCCCCACCATGTCAAGGTGGTGCTCTAACCAGCTGAGCTACGCGCCTAAGAGTATTCGAGAAGTGAGAGTATAGCAGCAAACCGAAGCGCTTCGCGCACACGGGTGAAAAATCCGCGCCGGAACACCGCGCTGCAGAGAACGTAAAAAGCGCTTTTCCATGCGCCATAATTGACGTTTACGTAAACGTCAACAAGTCTTTTTTCTGGAGATCAACATGCAAATTGCAGGCAAGGTATTCATCGTCACCGGCGGCGCCTCGGGTCTGGGCGAAGGCACGGCACGCATGCTGGCGGCCAATGGCGGCAAGGTCGTCATTGCCGACATGCAGGCCGACAAAGGCGAAGCTGTCGCCAAGGACATCGGTGGTGCCTTCGTCAAGTGCGACGTCAGCCAGGAAGCCGACGCCCAGGCCGTGGTGGCCAAGGCGGTGTCCCTGGGCAAATTGATGGGCCTGGTCAACTGCGCCGGCATCGCCCCGGCCGAGAAGACCGTGGGCAAGAACGGGGCGCACGCCCTCTCCACTTTCAGCAAGACCATCACGGTCAACCTGATCGGCAGCTTCAACATGATCCGCCTGGCGGCCGACGCCATGTGCAAGAACGAACCCGAAGCCACCGGCGAGCGCGGCGTGATGATCTCCACCGCCTCGGTGGCCGCCTACGACGGCCAGATCGGTCAGGCCGCCTACAGCGCCTCCAAGGGCGGCGTGGTCGGCATGACGCTGCCGATCGCGCGCGACCTGGCGCGCAACGGCATCCGCAACATGACGATCGCCCCCGGCATCTTCGGCACCCCCATGCTGTTCGGCATGCCGCAGGAAGTGCAGGACGCCCTGGCCGCCAGCGTGCCCTTCCCCAGCCGCCTGGGCACGCCCGACGACTATGCCAAGCTGGCCAAGCACATCTTCGAGAACGACATGCTCAACGGCGAAGTGATCCGCCTGGACGGCGCCATCCGCCTGGCACCGCGCTAATCTGTCCTGTTCGCCAAGCCGGCCGCCCCACCCGGGTCGGCCGGCTTTTTTGTGCCTGACAACAGAAGCCGTCACCAGTCTTCCTACAATCGACCGTATGGCCCTTCCCCAATCCTTCATCCAGGAGCTGCTAGCGCGCGCCGACGTCGTCGAGATCGTCGGGCGCTACGTGCAGCTGAAGAAGGGTGGCGCCAATTTCATGGGCTTGTGCCCGTTCCACGCGGAGAAGTCGCCCTCGTTCACGGTCAGCCCGACCAAGCAGTTCTACCACTGCTTCGGCTGCGGCAAGCACGGCGATGCCATCAACTTCCTGATGGAGCACACCGGCATGAGCTTCATTGAGGCGGTGAAGGAATTGGCCCAGCACTACGGCCTGCAGGTGCCGGAGGACGAGGCCAGTCCGCAGGACCGGGCGCGCGCCGCCGAGCAGCGGCAGAAACAGGCCACGCTGAGCGATGTACTGGAAAAGGCCGGCGAGGCCTACCGCAAGCACCTCAAGGGTTCGCCGCGCGCCGTCGACTACCTCAAGCGCCGCGGCCTGTCGGGCGAAATCGCCAAGCAGTTCGGCCTGGGCTACGCGCCCGAAGGCTGGCGCTCCCTGGCCAGCGTGTTCCCGCAATACGACGACCCGCTGCTGGTGGAAAGCGGCCTGGTCATCACCAACGCAGAAGAAAACAACAGCGGCGAGGAAAAACGCTACGACCGTTTCCGCGACCGCATCATGTTCCCGATCCGCAACGTCAAGGGCGAGTGCATCGGCTTCGGCGGGCGCGTGCTCGGTGACGAAAAACCCAAGTACCTGAACTCGCCGGAAACGCCGGTGTTCAGCAAGGGGCGCGAGCTGTACGGCCTGTTCGAGGCGCGCAACGCGATTCGCGACCTCGGCTACGCGCTGGTAACCGAAGGCTATATGGACGTGGTGGCGCTGGCGCAGTTGGGATTCCCCAATGCGGTGGCCACGCTGGGCACCGCCTGCACCACCGAACATGTGCAGAAACTGTTCCGCTTCACCGACACCGTGGTGTTCAGCTTCGACGGCGACGCCGCCGGCCGCCGCGCCGCACGCAAGGCACTCGACGGCGCCCTGCCCTACGCCACCGATGTGCGCAGCGTCAAGTTCCTGTTCCTGCCGGCCGAGCACGACCCCGACAGCTACATCCGCGAGTTCGGCAAAGAAGCCTTTGCCCGCTGCGTCAGCGAAGCCGTGCCGCTGAGCCGCTTCCTGATCGAGGCGGCGCGCGAAGGCTGCGACCTCTCCAGCGCCGAAGGCCGCGCCCACCTGGCCAGCAATGCCAAGCCGCTGTGGAGCCAGTTGCCGGACGGCGCGCTCAAGCGCCAGTTGCTGACTGAAATTGCCGAGCTGGTGCAGCTGAGCGGCCAGGAGCTGAACGAGCTCTGGAACCCGCCGGCCCGCAGCAGCGAACGCGAACGCCCGCCCGCCAACCGCGCCGAAAACCATAGCGCCTGGCGCAATGATGGCGAGGGCTACAGCCCAAAATTCAGCAAAAAATGGGCGCCACGGCCACCCCGCGTGCGCGCCCAACTGGTCAACCGGGCCGACCACGCCGCCCGCCTGCTGCTGGCCCACAGCGGCATCTGGGACAGCCTCTCAAGCGAAGACCACCACCTGCTGTGCGAGTTGCCCGAGCCGCACGGCCCCCTGCTGACCTGGCTGGAGAGCCAGCTGCACGAGCACGGCCCGCAGCCCTGGGCCGCGCTGCGCGAAGGGCTGCGCGAGCACCCGTCGGAAGCGCTGGCGCTCAAGCTCATGACCGGCTCCGACCTGGCGGCCGGCGACGATCACGGCGAAACCATGGCTGAGCTGCGCAACCTGCTCAACCGCATGCTGATCGACCACCTCAAGACCCAGGAGACCGAGGCCATCGAGGCCTCCCTCAGCAACCCGGCGGCGCTGGAGCGCTACCGCGAGCTGCAGGCGCGGCGGCGGGCGCTGGAGACGGCGGCACCGAAGTCTTCGGATCAGCCCTAGCACAAAACAGCAGAAAAAAACCGCCGGGATTGAATTTCTGCGCGTCCCGGCTATAATCCGCCTTTGATTTTCGGCAAGAGCGACAGCAGCACCTCCGGGCCAGGCCAACCGTAGCACCAGATGCACAACCGGCCACCTTACCGCAAGGACTGCATCCCAAATGATCGCCCTCCCATCTTGCCCTTGAGGATTCCCTCCTCTGTCCCCCAACTGCGCCGGTCGTTTTCGGTGCCTGTGTTTGTTTCTTTGTGCCAGTTTTTGATGTCCTGAGGTTGATCCATGCCCGCTCAAAAGTCCAAGAAGCCTGCAAAGCCCGCCGCAAAACCCGTCGCCAAGGCCTCGCCGAAGCCCGCTGCCAAGAAAGCTGCCGCCCCCAAGGCCGTAGCCAAACCGGCAGCCAAGGCCTTGCCGAAGCCCGCCACGAAAGCCAAATCAGTGCCCGCCTCGAAGACCCCTGCCAAAGCCGACAAAGCCGCCAAGACCCCGGCGGCTGAAGTGAAGAAAACCGTTGTTGCCGCCGCCCCGGAAGTGGTGAAGAAGAAACCGGGCCGCCCGCCCAAGGCTGCCTCCGCCGAAGCGGGCACGCCGCCCAAGACCGGCGCCAAGCGTGGCCGCAAGCCCAAGAATGCCGCGGGCGCTGCGCCGGCCGAAGACCTGGATCTGTCGGACATCGAAGCCGAATTTGCCGAGGAACCGGCTGTCGCCCCGGGCGAAAAGGTCAAGCCGCTGCGCATGAAGATCAGCAAGGCGAAGGAACGCGCCTTGATGAAGGAATTCGGCCTGGACGAAACCGTCCTGTCCGAAGAAGACCTGGCCAAGCGCCGCCAGCGCCTCAAGCAGCTGATCAAGCTGGGCAAGACGCGCGGCTACCTGACGCACGGCGAAATCTCCGACCACCTGCCCGACAAGCTGGTCGACGCCGAGACGCTGGAAGTCGTGATCTCCATGTTGAACGACATGGGTGTGGCGGTGTACGAACAGACGCCGGACGCCGAGACCCTGCTGCTCAACAACACCGGCCCGACCGCTGCCACCGAAGAAGAGGCCGAAGAAGAAGCCGAAGCCGCCCTGTCCACCGTGGACAGCGAGTTCGGCCGCACCACCGACCCGGTTCGCATGTACATGCGCGAGATGGGCACGGTCGAGCTGCTCACCCGTGAGGGCGAGATCGAGATTGCCAAGCGCATCGAAGGCGGTCTGATGGCCATGATGGAGGCGATCTCGGCCTCCCCCGCCACCATCGCCGAAATCCTGCGCCTGGGTGAGGAAATCCGCGAAGGCAAGGTCGTCATCACCACCATCGTCGACGGCTTCTCCAACCCGAACGAGGCCGACGACTATGTGGCCGAAGAAGACTTCGATGAATTCGACGAAGCCGACGACGACGACGGCAAGGGCGGCTCCAAGGCCCTGACCAAGAAGCTGGAAGAGCTGAAGAAGCAGGCGCTCGAGCGTTTCGACCGCCTGCGCCAGCTGTTCGAGAAGGTCCACAAGATCTACGACAAGGAAGGCTACGGCACGCCCAACTACGTCAAGGCGCAAAAAGCCCTGAGCGAAGAGCTGATGACCATCCGCTTCACCGCCAAGGCGATTGAAAAGCTGTGCGACATGGTGCGCGGCCAGGTGGACGACGTGCGCAAAAAGGAGCGCGAGCTGCGCCGCATCATCGTCGACAAGTGCGGCTACCCGCAGGAAAACTTCATCGCCGACTTCAGCGGCCGCGACAAGCACGGCAACCGCGTGCCGTCCAACCTGCTCAACCTCAAGTGGATCGAGAAGCAGGCCGCCGCCGGCAAGAGCTGGAGCGCCGTCATGGGCCGCAACATCCCGCCGGTGCAGGACCTGCAGCAAAAGCTGGCCGACCTGCAAGCCCGCGTGGTGGTGCCGCTGGACGAGCTCAAGGACATCAACAAGCGCATGAACGAAGGCGAAGCGTCTTCGCGCAACGCCAAGAAAGAGATGATCGAGGCCAACCTGCGCCTGGTGATCTCGATCGCCAAGAAGTACACCAACCGCGGCCTGCAGTTCCTCGACCTGATCCAGGAAGGCAACATCGGCCTGATGAAGGCGGTCGACAAGTTCGAATACCGCCGCGGCTACAAGTTCTCGACCTACGCCACCTGGTGGATCCGGCAGGCCATCACCCGCTCGATCGCGGACCAGGCCCGCACCATCCGCATCCCGGTGCACATGATCGAGACCATCAACAAGATGAACCGCATCAGCCGCCAGCACTTGCAGGAGTTCGGCTTCGAGCCCGATGCCGGCATCCTGGCTGCCAAGATGGAGATCCCGGAAGACAAGATCCGCAAGATCATGAAAATCGCCAAGGAGCCGATCTCGATGGAAACCCCCATCGGCGACGACGACGACAGCCACCTGGGCGATTTCATCGAGGACACGGCCAACACCGCGCCGATGGACGCCGCCATGCAGGCCGGCCTGCGCGAAGTGGTGAAGGACATCCTCGACAGCCTGACGCCGCGCGAAGCCAAGGTGCTGCGCATGCGCTTCGGCATCGAGATGACCAGCGACCACACGCTGGAGGAAGTGGGCAAGCAGTTCGACGTGACGCGCGAGCGCATCCGCCAGATCGAGGCGAAGGCGCTGCGCAAGCTCAAGCATCCTTCGCGTTCGGACAAGCTGCGCAGCTTTACCGACAGCATCTGATCTGCTTGTCTTGCTCAGCAACGGAAAGGCCCGCTTCTTGCGGGCTTTTTTGTGCCTTCTTCCTTATGGATATTGCGTGGATAGCTATTGAATTTGTAGCAGCCTCGTTGCTCTTCTGACCTGACCGGGCCACGGTGTCGGGATGTGCGCCCGACAGCGCAGTAACGTTTTTCTCGCGAAGTTATATTTTTTCGCGCACAAAGCCAAGACCCCCACTAGACAAAAAGCAATGCCGCAAAATAACTAACGCTTTTACTCAAGTATTAAGTATGCGGATTTTTGGATGAATCGGCATAGTTGCCATATAATTTCGCCATAAACCATCCTTCGATGGTCAAGGAGCGACTTATGGAAGCGGAAAAGAAGGTTGAGGCTCTTCAGGGCGATGCCGACAAGCGCTCTGTTGAGCGCTCCACAATTGAATTCCCTTACTTGGACTTGCAAAACTCATTTGAGATCGCAGAGGGGGTTCATCAGGTAGGGGGGTCAAGCTGTGATTGGGATCAGCTTGCGGCGCACTTTAAACAAGCAGCACAAGGTGGCGGATTCCGGTTGCGACTAATTTGTGCAAAATCATTCGGCTTGGTGGTTTACGACCGAGGCAAGATCAGTCTGACAAACCTCGGTCTGCGTTCGGTTGACCCACAGCAGCAAAAATCCGTAAAGGTAGAGGCTTTCTTAAACGTGCCTCTATATAAAGCTGTTTATGACAAATTTCGCGGCAACACGTTGCCACCAGTCGCAGGACTTGAGCGCGAAATGGTCACAATGGGCGTTGCCAAAAAACAAGCAGATAAAGCCCGGCAAGCGTTCCAACGTTCTGCTAAGTACGCAGGCTTCTTCGAGTTTGGCGCTGACCGACTGGTAGCACCATCGGTGAATGGCGCTAACACTCAACCGTCTGCAGTGGACCAGGCCCCACCAGATGAAAAACCAAAGAGTGGGAGCGCCGGTGGTAGTGACGGCGGAAGTGGCCAGTACCACCCATTCATTCAAGGGTTGCTACAAAAACTCCCTGAGCCAGATAGCGACTGGCCTCTTGAGGCTCGCAAGAGGTGGCTGGCGACAGCCGCCAATATCTTCGGACTGATGTATGCGCAATCCAATGATCAAAATAATGGCTTCATTGATGTAGAGATCAAATGGCTTTAAGGCTTGCAACTAATTGGAGATAAACATGAGGAGATAGAGCGAGCCCGGCGGCTGTAGCCTGCCCCGCCGGGCCGGAAAAAGAAAGGCCCTTAACTCGCTGTGCCTCTGGAAAAGATTCACGAGTTAAGGGCCATGGCAGGCCGCTACTGGAGCGGCTGGCACCCCACCAACCCTAAGAGCCCGGTGATCCCGGCGGGAAGGAGGTAATGCCTATGAAACAGTTGGATTTCGGTTTTCCGATCCCTGAGGGTTTTGAAGTTGTTTTTCGCGCCTTCATTACTCTCAAGAACGGAACAGTAATCTATGCCAAACAGTACGGTATTCGGGGCTTCCCGATTCTCGTGCCGAAAGCTAAGACCTGATACCTAGAGCCAGCTGCTCCATTTTTATGCACCCGACTATCCATCGGTTGCAACTTTTAATTTTACTCGTTGGCGAGGATTCCTGCCACTCTTTTCACTCGGTGGCGGGTTGATGACGCTCGTCCCCAAAATGGATAGCGGCATTGAATGCATTGCCGGATTCATCGACTTGTAACTCATGCGCCTTGTCAAGAAGTCTTCTTGATTGCTCCTCATCATCAGGAAGAATTCTTCTTTGTCATATTGTTCTCGTTTTCGCCTTTCTTTTGATGTAGAAGAGAAAGCGAGTCGCCCGCCGAGGTGAAACCCGGCTCTCTGGCACACCCACCACCGCAAACAAAGACAAGAAAGAAAAAGGCGCCCACCCCTTACGAAATGAGCGCCACAAGCTATCAATTCGATAGCACGAGGTGCTGCGTTACGCCACCGTCTCCAGCGCCAGAACGCCGGTGGCCGTATTGGAAATCGGGATGTGGTAATTGCTGTGCACCTTGCGCACGCCGGCGCCAGCGGCCGTCAAGGCGGCGCGCATGGCCAGCCACATCAGCAGTTCCACGCCCTGGGTACCCGCGTGCTCGACCAGCTCCAGATCGCTGAACTGGGTGGCCCACTCGGGGTTGCTCTCCATGCTCTGCAGGAACTGCAGGTCGAACTTCTTGTTGATGAAGCCGGCGCGTTCGCCTTCGAGCTGGTGGCTCAGGCCGCCGGTGGCCATCACGGCCACGCGCTTGTCGCTCTTCCACGAAAGGATCGCCTCACCCACGGCCTTGCCGAGCTTGTAGACGCGCTTGGCCGTGGGCAGCGGGAACTGCACGGTGTTGATGTCGATCGGCACGATCTGCACCGGTGCCACGGCATCCTTGGGCCAGAACAGCTTGAGCGGCAGGGTGCAGGCGTGGTCCACCAGCATCTCCTGGCAGGTCACGATGTCGAACTCCTTGGCAATCAACTCGTTGACCAAGTGCCAGGAAAGCTCCGGGCAGCCGGCGATCGGCGGCAGCGTCGGGATGCCCCAGCCCTCGTCGGCATTGCGGTACTCGGCCGCCGTGCCGATGGCGAAGGTCGGCATCTTGTCGAGGAAGAAATTCAGGCCGTGGTCGTTGTAGAACACCACCACGACGTCGGGCTTGACCTTGTCGAGCCACTGGTGGATGGGCGGGAAACCGTCGAAGAAGGGTTTCCAGTAGGGCTCCTGCTGAATGCCCTTGGCGATGGCGCCGCCGATGGCGGGAATGTGGGATGTGGCCAGGCCACCGATGATTTGTGCCATGTTCTGCGTTCCTCGTTTTATTGATTGTTGGCCGCGACGAGCTTGGCCCTGAATTCTTCCTTGCTCATGCCGGTCTGCTGGGCGCCAATGTCCTGCATGTCCAGCCCGAAGATGCCGGCGAACTTGGCCAGGTAGTAGGCGTTGCCGCCGGCGGCCAGCAGGGCCAGCACCTGCTTGGAACGGATGGCCGCCGCCTGCTCCTCGTTCAGGCCGTACTTCTTCATATAGGCCTCGGGATCGGCCACGAAGGCCTCGCGGTTGGCCTTCTCGTTGAAAGAGAAGCACATCTTGTTGAGGGCATAGCCCTTTTTAGCCATATCGCCGTCAAAGGGCGTGGTGCCGGGAATCTGCTTGGTCGCACTGCTCACTAGGGTCTCCTTGGGTGACGTAAGTCAAAACGGATGGGGCAAGTATTCCGAAAGCATTGACCCAGATAAAGACATGAATCATGATATGACTCATGAGCAAATTCGATCATTCAGACCTGGACGGCCACTTGCTGCAGCTTTTGGTGGCCGTGGTGGAGACCGGCTCAGTCACCGGGGCGGCGCAGCGCCTGGGTGTCACCCAGTCGGCCGTCAGCCACCTGCTGGACAAGCTGCGCACCATTACCGGCGACCCGCTGTTCGTCAAAAGCGGGCGCGGCATCGTGGCCACGGCACGGGCGGAGGAGCTGGCAGCGCAGGCGCGCGGCCTGCTACGCCAGCTGCAGCATTTCGCCCACAGCGGCGACTTCGACCCGGCCAAGTGGCAGACCACCTTCACCATTGCCGCCAACGACTTCCAGCGCGACCTGCTGTTGCCGGCGCTGGCCGCGCGGCTGCGCGCGCAGGCCCCGGGCGTGGCGCTGCGCATCATCCCCTCCGGTGTGCCGCGGCTGGAGACGCTGCGCGCCGACGACTGCCAGCTCGTCATCAGCCCGCGCCCGCCGGAAGGCAGCGACATCGTGCAAAAGCGCCTGTTCGAAGACCAGTACCGCGTGTTCTACGACGCGTCCGTGCGGGAGGCGCCGCGCGATGAAGCCGACTACCTGGCGGCCGACCACGCCACCGTGGTCTACGAACCGCGCCGCAGCCTGGACCTGGACCAGCACCTGGCCAACAAAGGGCTGCAGCGGCACTTTGCCGTGATGGTGCCGTCTTTCAGCGCCCTGCCCACCTTCGTGCGCGGCACACCGCTGCTCGCCACCGTGCCCGGGCTGCTGGCGCGCCACACCTTGAGCGGCCTGGCCAGTTGCCCGCCGCCAGTGGCCTGCCCCACCATGCCGATGTACCTGATCTGGCACGCGCGCTACCAGCAGGACGCGGCCCACCGCTGGCTGCGCGCCCAGCTCGAAGCGGTGGTGGCACCCGCATTGGCCGAGGCGTCACCCCACGCCGGGTTTGCGAGCGCTGCATCTATGGCCTAATATGCTTTTTCCACTCTAAAACCGAGATCCAACATGGGCAACAAGATCGTCACCGAAGCAGACCGCAAACGCACCCCCGCACCCAAGCCGCTCCCCGGCATGACCTTGCCCACCCCCGGCCGCGGCCAACGCGTCAGCCTGGAGCGCGGCACCGCCACCCGCAGCAAGAAGAACCCGGGCAAGCGCTCCAAAAAGGGCGGCTGATTCTCATCGCCGGTGTGTGGCGCCATCCGTCGCGCTGCACACCGGGTTTCCCCCCCCTCTGAATCCGGCCCCCCTGCTCCCTGCAGCAGGCACGCAGGCCTCCAGCATCCCCATCCACAGTCAAGTCGGTGCCAGCAAGGCAGCGGCATCACCGTTGGCCTGCGCCACCCGTGCAGCCGCCTGTGATCGCGGGCGTTTGTGACAGCCCTCAGTCCGCCTCGCGGTGCGCCTGCCGGTAGCGCTGCGGGCTCAGGCCGGTGCGGCGCTTGAAGAAGCGCGAGAAATAGGCCGGATCGTCAAAGCCCAGCTCGGCCGCCAGGTTGGCCGCCGGTGCCGCGATGTAGACCAGCCGGCGACAGGCCTCGCGCGTCAGACGCTCGTGCACCAGCTCCAGCGCGCTGCGCCCGCTCTCGGCGCGCGCCAGCCGGTTCAGCCGCTGGGTGGACAGCCCCAGGCGCGAGGCGTAGCGCTCCAGCGGCCAGTGTTCCAGGAAATGCTGCTCCACCAGCAGCAGAAAGCGCGTGAACAGCGCCTGGTGCCGGTGCGCCCGTTCGCCCTCGGCCTGCTGGCCCTGCGCGCGCGCCTGCGCCAGGCGCCACACCACGGCACGCGCCAACCAACCCGCCACCGGCGACTCGGCCGTGCCCGGCTGCATGAACTCGGCCGCCAGTTCGCGAAACAGCGCATTGAGCCGCTCGGCCACGCCATCGGCCGGCGCAAAGTGCAACACCCCCGGCGCCGAAAACAGCGCGCGAAACGCCTCGCCCACCGACTGGAATTCGCCCTCCACCAGAAAGCGCGCGCTCAAGGTCAGCACCAGGCCGTCGGTGCCCGGCGCAAAACGAAAGCCGTGCACCACGCCCGGCGGCACCACGATGGCCGCCGGCCCCTGCACCGCCTCACGCCATTCGTCCAGCACCACTTCGGCCGCGCCCTGCTGCACCCACAGCACCTGGTACAGGCCGTGGTGCACGTGCGGCTCGATCTCCCAGTGGTAGAGGCGGCTGCGCGACTGCACTTCCTCGATGTGCAGCATCTCCTGCCCGGGCGTGGCGGTCTCGCCGTAAAGGGCAAAGCTGGGGATGGCCACCGCCGGCCGCCGTGCGCGGGGCTGCGGCGTGAAGTCGGGTTTGGGCGGGGGGGTGCTGGTTTTCATGATCCCGCCATTTTGATCGAAAAGTACAAGTTTTACCCCCACTTTGTGCAGTGTCTTTTGGCCGGCCCGCGCCTAAAGTTCGGCCACGGCATCAACCACCGGAGACAAACCGATGTTTTCTTTCGATCCCTATTCCCCCGCCATCGACGCGGACCCGTTCCCGTACTACAAGACGCTGCGCGACGAGTACCCCTGCTTCTGGAGCCCCGAGGCCCAGATGTGGATCCTCTCGCGTTATGCCGACATCGTGTCGGCCGGCCAGGACTGGCAGACCTATTCGTCCGCCAGCGGCAACCTGATGACCGAACTGCCCGGCCGCGCCGGCGCCACCCTGGGCAGCTCCGACCCACCGAAGCATGACCGCCTGCGCGGCCTGATCCAGCACGCCTTCATGAAACGCAACCTGCTGGCACTGGAAGAACCGATCCGCGCCGTGGCGCAGCAGGTGTTCGGCCAGTTGAAGGGCGTGCAGACCTTCGACTTCAAGGACGTGTCGTCGCAATTCACCGTCAAGGTGCTGATGGCTGCGCTCGGCCTGCCCATGGGCGAGGAAGCCATCGTCGATGAAAACGAAGTGCGCGAAAACGCCGTGCTGATGGTGCAGAGCGACGCCCGCACCCGCACCAAGGGCCCGGAGCACATTGCCGCCTACAACTGGATGCAGGACTACGCCGGCAAGGTCATCGCCATGCGCCGTGCCGAACCGCGCAACGACCTCATCAGCCACTTCAGCCTGGCCGAGATCGAGGGCGACCGCCTGGACGAGCGCGAAGTGCTGCTGACCACCACCACGCTCATCATGGCCGGTGTCGAGTCGCTCGGCGGCTTCATGATGATGTTCGGCTACAACCTCGCCACCTTTGACGACGCCCGCAAAGCGGTGGTGGCCAACCCCGAGCTGCTGCCCGATGCGATTGAAGAGAGCCTGCGCTTCAACACCTCGGCCCAGCGCTTCCGCCGCCGTTTGATGAAGGACGTGACGCTGCACGGCCAGACCATGAAGGAAGGCGACTTCGTCTGCCTAGCCTACGGCTCCGGCAACCGCGACGAGCGCCAGTACCCGAACCCGGATGCCTACGACATCACGCGCAAGCCACGCGGCCACCTGGGTTTTGGCGGCGGCCTGCATGCCTGCCTGGGCACGGCGATCGCACGCCTGGCGGTGAAGATCGCGTTCGAAGAGTTCCACAAAGTGGTGCCCGACTACAAGCGTCTGGCCGACCAGTTGCCCTGGATGCCTTCGTCCACCTTCCGCAGCCCGCTGCGCCTGGACCTCGCCGTTCAGTAATCGCGTAAGCTTGTTCCACCCCACCGCCTGCTTCTTGCAGGCGGACCTATTTTTCAGGAGACATCTTCATGGCCAACATCACCTACGTCGAGGCCTCCGGCCAGTCCACCACCATCAACCTGCCCGATGGCTGGAGCCTGATGCAGGGCGCCACCACCAACGGCATTGACGGCATCCTGGGCGAGTGCGGCGGCTCCTGCGCCTGCGCCACCTGCCACTGCTATGTGGACGAGTCGCGCCTGGGCGACATCGAGCCCGCCAGCGAAAACGAACTCGCCATGCTGGACAACGTGGCCGCCGAGCGCCGCCCCAACAGCCGCCTGGCCTGCCAGATCAAGGCATCCCCCAAACTCGAAGGGTTGATCATCAGTTTGCCCGCCGTGCAGGAATAAGATCGTCGGCATGACGCATCCCATCCTGATCATTGGTGCCGGCCAGGCCGGCGTGCAAACGGCCGAAGCCCTGCGCGCTGGCGGCTTCGAAGGCCCCATCACCCTGCTGGGTGACGAACCCCACGGCCCCTACCACCGCCCGCCGCTGTCCAAAGCCTGGCTGGCCGGCGAGATGGAGGCGGTGCAACTCGTGATGCGCGCGCCCGAGATGCTGGCGCGCAAAAACATCGAGCTGCGCACCGATTGCAAGGTGACGTCCATCGACCGTGCTGCGAAAACGGTGACGCTGGCGGATGGCAGCACTCTGCCCTACAGCGGCCTGGTGCTGGCCACCGGCTCCACGCCGCGCACCCTGCCGCTGCCCGGTGGCAACGCACACGGCGTGCTGGCCTTGCGCTCGCGCGATGACGCCAGCGCCATTGCCGAACGCATGGCCGTGTGCATCGAACGGCAACTGCCGCTGGTGGTGATCGGCGGCGGCTTCATCGGCTTGGAAGTGGCGGCCACCGCGCGCAAAAAAGGTTTGACTGTCACCGTGTTGGAAGCCGCGCCGCGCCTGCTGGGCCGCGTGCTGGCGCCCATGCTGTCCGACTGGTATGCCGAGCTGCACCGCGGCCACGGCGTGCAGCTGGTGCTGGGCGCGCAGATCGACGAGATCATCACCGACCATGAAGGCCAAGCCACCGGCGTGCGCATGGCGGACGGCACGCTCTACCCCGCCGGCCTGGTGGTGGTGGGCATCGGCGTCAACGCCAATGACGAACTGGCGCGTGCCGCTGGCCTGGCCTGCGAACGCGGCATCGTGGTCGACGCCTGCGGCCGCACCAGCGACCCGAGCATCGTGGCCGCCGGCGACTGCACCGCCCGCCGCTTGAGCGACGGCAACCTGCTGCGCCTGGAGTCGGTACAAAACGCCACCGAACAAGGCAAGAGCGCCGCCGCCGCCCTGCTGGGGCAAGAACGCCCCTTCACCGCCACGCCCTGGTTCTGGAGCGACCAGTACGACAAGAAGCTGCAGATGGCGGGTCTGTCGATGGGCGCCGACCACTGGGCCGTGCGCGGCGACATCGCCAGCGGGTCTTTCAGCGTCTACCACTTCAAGGGCGGCCAACTCTTGGCTGCAGACAGCATCAACGCCAGCAAAGACCACCTGCAGGCGCGTAAGCTGCTGGACGCCGGCATGTCGCCCACGCCGCAACAGGCGGGCGATGCGGGGTTTGATCTGAACAGCTTGCTGGCGAAGTAAGCTGATTTCTCAAATGAAAATGGCGCTTAGCCCTCGCGGGTTAAGCGCCATTAGCTATTAAAAATATAGCATTCAGCTTCTGTAACTTGAAGTCGCAATTTGCGAGCTCAAGTTTTCCATCCGCCCTATCGTTACGCCAGCCTCATCGCCTCAGCGATTCGGCAGCATAAAGCCGGCAAAGAAGGCTGCCAGGGCCTGGTGCGCGTCCAGCGGCAGAACGTGGGCGATGTACTGGTCCGGCCGCACCACCACCAGGGCGCCCTGCTCGCGGTTCACGCCACGCAGGTCGAAGATATCCGGGCCGTTTTTCAGGTCTGCGCAGAACACCTTCTCGTAGTCGCGCAGTCCGTAGCGGCCCTTCTGCGGCAGCAGGATGGTGGGCAGCTTCTCGATGGCCACTTCGTTGTGCGGCTGCTGGAAGATGGCGCGCAGGTCGAACACGGCATCCACGTCCTGCCCCGGGCGCGTGTACTGGCGCACCGGTGAGTCGGGCGACTCCTGCAGGAACTTGGCCCAACCAAGCAGGCCGCTGTTGGGCTTGCCCAGGTCGTTGGCACCGGCGAAGGCGTAGAGGCGCCAGCGGCCGTCGGCCCGGTGCACATGGCCCAGGTGCAGGGGCTTGGCGTCCGTCACGCGCAGCACCGGTGCGGAATGGAAACGCCGGCCCACCTCGAAGCCCGTGGCCAGCGCCTGATGCGTGGTGTCGCCACAGATCACCGAGGGGCGGTACACCGTGCCCATGCCGGCCGTGAAGTGCAGGTGCTTCTGGAAATAGGTCTGGAACTCCTTGGGGTCCACGCCGCCGCTGCCATCGTCAGCGGGCTTGTCGCTGATCATCTTGGCCCACTCGCGGTCGAAGGTGATGAGCGCATGGCCCATGAACTGGCGTTCTTCCGTGTAGGTGTGCAGCAGCGCCGGCGGGCACTGGCCGCGCAGCACGGCGGCGAGCTTCCAGCCCAGGTTGAAGGTGTCCTGCATGGAGAAGTTCATGCCCTGCCCGGCCTTGGGGCTGTGGGTGTGGCAGGCGTCCCCGGCAATGAACACGCGCGGCAGACGTGTGGGCACCTCGGCCACGGGCACGTCGTCGTACTTGTCGCAGATGCGGTGGCCGATCTCGTACACCGACCACCAGGCCACCTCTTTCACGTCCAGTGTGTAGGGGTGCAGGATGCGCTGCGCGGCGGCAATCAGCTTGTCCACCGTGATCTGGCGGTTGGCCACGCGCTCGTCTTCGCCCAGCTTGTCCATCTCCACGTACAGGCGCACCAGATAACCACCCTCGCGCGGGATGATCAGCAGGTTGCCACCGTTGGCGGACTGGATGGCCACCTTGTAGCGGATGTCCGGAAAGTCCGTCACCGCCAGCACGTCCATCACGCCCCAGGCCTGGTTGGCGGCGTCACCCACCAGCTCGCGCCCCATGGACTTGCGCACTGCGCTGCGGGCACCGTCGCAGCCCACCACGTAGCGCGCGCGCACCGTCTCCACCTGGCCGGCGTGCGCCGCCCCATTAGCCGAATTCGTGCGCTCGATACGCACCGTGACGGGATAGTCCTTGGCCGCAGCGTCCACCGTCACGTCCAGCAGCTTGCGCGAATAGTGCGGCTCCAGCCGGCTGGGGGAATTGCGCATGAACTCCAGGTAGAAGTCATGCACACGCGCCTGGTTCAGCACCACGTGGGGGAATTCGGACAGGCCGTCTTCCGTATCCTGCACGCGGCCGTGGCGCATGATGTTCTGCGGGTTCTTGTCGTCCGGCTTCCAGAAGGTCACTTCGTTGATCCAGCAAGCCTCTTTCTCCACCTTGTCGGCAAAGCCGAAGGCCTCGAACATCTCCATGGTGCGGCAGGCAATGCCGTCGGCCTGGCCCAGGTGCAGCGGCACGTCCTTCTGCTCCACGATGGCCGTGCGGATGTCCGGGAAGGCAGAGAGCTGCGCCGCCAGCGTCAGGCCGGCGGGGCCGCAGCCGACGATGAGTACGTCGAGCTCCTGGGGCACGGCGTCGGTGTGCGGGCGGGCCTGGGCGTTAGCGGACGGCTCGGTTATGTAGGGGTCGCGTCCGCGGACGCCATCTAGGTAGAACTGCATGGATCTGCTCCTCGTCTTACTGGATCGGACGGCCTCTTGAGGCACGTCTGTACTCTGGTTCCGGTAGCGACCAAGGCATGGGTCATGTGTCGGAATCAATATTAGTAAGTATGCTTACTATTAGGATTCCTGTCAACGGTCTGAACTGCAACAATGGAAGTTCCCAAGTTGAGCGGCTTGAGGTCTTGCACGGCCCACCCCACTGGCACGCGCTTTGGGGCAACCTTCTCCCGGGCTTTGGCTTCTGGCGTCATGCCCCCTGACGCCCACGCTGGGAGAAGTTCTGAAAATCAAGAACCAGATCGGCACCCAGCCCTTTCTCTGAAAGCGCCAACAGCTATCAATTTGGTAGCAAATTGGTGGCTGATGGCGCCGGCCCAGAGCCCGCTCAGCGCCGCAGCCAGGCCGCCAGCGCCTCGTTCACCGCCTGCGGTTGCTCCATGGTGCACATGTGACCGCAGTGCTCGACGATGACCAGCGTCGCATTCGGGATGGCGGCGGCCATGGCTTCGTGCTGGGCCGGGCCGCTCCAGCTGTCTTCGCGCCCCGTCAGCGCAAGCGTGGGACACTGGATGCCGCTCAATTGCGGGGTGGCATTGGGGCGATTCAGCAGCGCGTTGATCTGCGCCGCGTACTGGGCGGCACTGCCACGGTCGAACATGTCCAGCACCTGCTCAAACAGCGGCGAGCCGATGCGATCCGGGTTCACCATGCCCTTGGCCCACTCCTTCGCCATGGCGCGCATGCCCTGCTCGCGTGCGATCTGCAGCAGCGCCATGCGGCCGGCTTTCTCCTTCTCTCCAGCCTCGCCGGCAACCAGCGGATGCGTACCGGTGCTCAACAGCGCCAGGCGCTCGACGCGCTGCGGCGCCAGGCGAAACACTTCCAGCGCCACGCGGCCGCCCATGGAGTGGCCGGCCACGCTGAAGCGCTCGGTAGGCGCCTCGGCCAGCACCTGCTCGGCCATGGCGGTGAGCGAGTCGCGCAGGCCCCAGGCGGGGATGACGCAGTGGGCATCTTTCAGTGCCGCCACTTGCGGCGCCCAGACGGCGGCGTCGCAGTTCAGGCCCGGGAGCAGCATCAATGTGGTTGCCATGATCAAAACACCTCGGTATCGACTTCGCGGTTGCTCTGCTCGCTGTAACGGTTGCCGACCACGGTGTGCTGGTTGATGACGGCTTCCACCTTGGCCATGATCGCAGGGCTGAGCTTCACGCTGGCCGCGGCCACGTTCTCGGCCAGGTGCTCCAGGCTGGTGGTACCGAACAGCGGGATGACGTTGCTATCCTTGTGCAGCAGCCAGGCCAGCGCCAGCTGGGCCGGGGTGCAGCCCGCCTCACGCGCCACAGCCTCGTAGGCCGGCAACAGCTGGAGGTTGCCGGCATAGTTGGCCGGCTCGAAGCGCGGCATGCCGTGGCGGATGTCCTTGGCGTCCAGCGTGGCCACGTCCAACAGCTTGCCGGACAGAAAAGCGCGCGCCACCGGGCTGAAAGCGACGAAGCTGATGCCCAGCTCGCGGCAGGTGTTGAGCACGGCAATCTCGGGGTTGCGCGTCCACAGCGAGTACTCGGTCTGCACGGCAGCCAGCGGGTGTACGGCGTGCGCCTTGCGGATGGTGCTGGCCGACACCTCGCTCAGGCCGATGCCGCGCACCAGGCCGCGCTCCACCAGGCGCGACAGCTCGCCCACGCTGTCTTCGATCGGGACCTTCTTGTCCCAGCGGTGCAGGTAGTAGAGGTCGATCACGTCGGTGCCCAGGCGGCGCAGGCTGTCTTCGCAGTTCTGGCGGATGGCCTCGGGCCGGCCGTCGATGACGCGCTTGATGCCGTCCGGAAACGTCACGCCCGCCATGCCGCCCTTGCTGGCGAGCACGATCTCGCTGCGATAGGGCTTGAGCACGCGCCCCACCAGCTCTTCGTTGACGCCGTAGCCGTAGAGGGCGGCGGTGTCGAAGTGGGTGATGCCGGCGTCGAGTGCGGCCAGCAGCACGCGCTCGCCGTGCTTCGGCGTGGGCGGCACGCCGTAGGCGTAGCTCAGGCTCATGCAGCCCAGGCTGAGGGCGGAGACTTGGAAGGGGCCGAGTTGGCGGGTTTGCATGTGTTGACTCCGTGTTGGCTACGCAAAATGGGGTCAGAGCACATCGCCGCTGCGCGGCGAGTGATCCGACCCCAATTTGCTTTTGGTGATCGACCGCATGTTACTGCGGCGCGCCATCTCAGGCGTTGAGTTGCTGCTCCAGCTCGTGCAGCACCTGGTAGCACGGCAGCACCTGCGCCACGCTGGCGTTGGGCTCGCGGCCTTCGCGGATGGCGGCGAAGAACTCGCGGTCCTGCAGCTCGATGCCGTTCATGGAGACGTCGACCTTGGACACGTCGATCTTCTCTTCCTTGCCGCTGAACAGGTCGTCATAGCGGGCGATGTAGGTCGCGCTGTCGCCGATGTAGCGGAAGAAGGTGCCGAGCGGGCCGTCGTTATTGAACGACAAGGAGAGCGTGCAGATGGCGCCGTTGGCGGCCTTGAGCTGGATGCTCATGTCCATGGCAATGCCCAGCGTCGGGTGGATCGGGCCCTGGATGGCGTTGGCCTTCACGATCGGGCTGCCGGCCTGGTAGGCAAACAGGTCCACGGTGTGGGCGGCGTGGTGCCACAGCAGGTGGTCGGTCCAGCTGCGCGGCTGGCCCAGCGCGTTCATGTTGGTGCGACGGAAGAAATAGGTCTGCACATCCATCTGCTGGATGTTGAACTTGCCGGCGGTGATTTCCTTGTGCACGTACTGGTGGCTGGGATTGAAGCGGCGGGTATGGCCGCACATGGCGACCAGGCCGGTCTTCTTCTGCAGGTTAACGACTTCCTGCGCATCTTTCCAGCTGTCGGCCAGCGGAATCTCCACCTGCACGTGCTTGCCGGCCTTCAGGCAGGCAATGCTTTGCGAAGCGTGCATCTGCGTCGGTGTGCACAGGATGACGGCGTCCACCTCTTTCAAGGCCAGGCTCTCGCTCAGCTCGGTGGTGACGTGCTTGATGCCGTACTTGTCGGCCACTTCCTTGGTCTTCTCCAGGTCACGGCTGATCAGCGAGACGACTTCCACGCCGTCGATGTTCTTGATGCCGTCCAGGTGCTTGATGCCGAAGGCACCGGCGCCGGCAAGCGCTACTTTGATGGTCATAACTTGGGTCCTTTCTTCAATTCGGGGCTGCCGCGGAACCGGCAAAGCCTAAGCTGCTGGCGGCGCCCCCTGAGGGGGAAGCGCCGAAGGCGCCTCGGGGGGATCAACTATTTTCCAGAATCAGGTGGCCTACGGCGGTGTTGGAGGCCGGCACATGGTAGAAGCGGTGCGCCACTTTCGGGGCCGGGCCGCCGGCCGTGTCGGCCATGGCGCCGCGGGCGATCAACCACATCACCAACTCGATGCCTTCGCTGCCGGCTTCGCGCACGTACTCGATGTGCGGCTTGTTGGCCAGGTGCTCGGGGTCGGCAATCATCTCATCCAGGAAGGCGTTGTCCCATTCCTTGTTGATCAGGCCGGCGCGCGGGCCTTGGAGCTGGTGGCTCATGCCGCCGGTGCCCCAGATCTGCACGTTGAGCGGCTTGTCGAACGACTCGATGGCGCGGCGGATGGCCTTGCCCAGCTCCAGGCAGCGGCGGCCGCTGGGCACGGGGTATTGCACCACATTGACGGCAAACGGGATCACCGGGCACGGCCACTCGAAGTGGGCCTTGTCGGGCGTGCCGCACACCAGCGACAGCGGCACCGTGAGGCCGTGGTCGACGTCCATCTTGTTCACGATGGTGAGGTCGAAGTCCTGCTGGATGACCGACTGCGCAATGTGCGCCGCCAGCTCCGGGTGGCCCTTCACCGTGGGCACCGGGCGATGGCCCCAGCCCTCGTCGGCCGGCTGGTACTCGGCCGCAGTGCCGATGGCGAAGGTGGGAATCATCTCCAGGCTGAAGGCGGTGGCGTGGTCGTTGTAGACCAGAAAGATGACGTCGGGCTTGTTGTCCTTGAACCACTGCTTGGAAAAGTCGTAGCCCTTGAACAGGGGTTGCCAATAAGGCTCGGTGGTCTTGCCCAGGTCGATGGCCGCGCCGATGGCGGGTACGTGGGAGGTGTAGACGGATGCGGTGATCTTTGCCATGTCGGTATGTCTTTCAGAGGAGCTTGCCGGTGCCGTGGCCCTGCGGCTGGTTCTGCGGCTGCGCGGTGCCGTTCTCGCCGGTGTAGCGGTTGCCTTCGGCGCTGCGGCCGCCGGCCAGCATCATGTCGCGGTACTCTTCTTCGGTCATGCCGGTCATGGAGCCGGCCATCTGCTGGAAGCTCTTGCCGTGCGTGGCGCCCAGCTTGGCCAGGAAGTAGATGTTGCCGCCCAGGGCGATGGCACGGTTCAGGTCGGCGGCCAGCACGGCCTGCTTCTGCTCTTCCGTCATCGGCCACTCGTCGAGGTACTTGCGCTGGTCGGCCTTGAAGCGCTCGCGGTTCTCGGCCTTCATGAGCGACATGCAGAACTGGTTGAGCCAGTAGCCCTTGCGGCTTTGCTCGGCGTCGAAGATGGTCGTGCCGGGCACGTCGAGGTAGGGTTTTTCAAGTGACATACGGGCTCCTTACTTCACTTCTTCCGGCCAGTACAGGCGCATCGGGTTGTCGACCAGCAGCTTCTTCTGCAGCTCGGCCGTGGGCGCGATGTGGGGGATGAAATCCACCAGCAGGCCGTCGTCGGGCATGTGGTCCTTCAGGTTGGGATGCGGCCAGTCGGTGCCCCACAGCACGCGGTCGGGGAACTCTTGCACGATGCGCTTGGCAAACGGCACCACGTCGCGGTAGGCATTTTGCTCGCCATTCAGGGCCTTGGGGCCGGTGACCGACAGGCGTTCCGGGCAGCTCACCTTGCTCCACACATTCTTGTGCTCGCGCATGAACTTCACGAACAGCTCGAACTCGGGGCCGTCGATCGGCTTGCTCACGTCGGGGCGGCCCATGTGGTCCACCACCACGGTGGTGGGCAGCGCGGTGAAGAAGTCCCACAGCTCGGGCAGGTCCACCGCTTCGAAGTAGATCACCACGTGCCAGCCGAACTTGGCGATGCGGCCGGCGATCTCCATCAGTTCGTCCTTGGGCGTGAAGTCGACCAGGCGCTTGACGAAGTTGAAGCGCACGCCGCGCACACCGGCGTCGTGCATGGCCTGCAGCTCGGCATCGCTCACGCTGCGCTTGACGGTGGCGACGCCGCGTGCGCGGCCAGCGGAGGACACACAGGCGTCCACCATGGCGCGGTTGTCGGCGCCGTGGCAGGTGGCCTGCACGATGACGTTGCGCGAAAAGCCCAGGTGGTCGCGCAGCGCATAAAGCTGCTGCTTGGAGGCGTCGCAGGGGGTGTACTTGCGCTCGGGCGCGTAGGGAAATTCGGCACCGGGGCCGAACACGTGGCAATGCGCGTCCACTGCCCCGGCGGGCAGCGTAAAGCGCGGCTTGCTCGGGCCGGTGTACCAGTCCATCCAGCCGGCGGTTTTTTCGAACGGACCTGTCGTCGGTTTACTCATGCGGGTCTTACTCTCTCGTTTTGAAATGGGTTTAATCGGGTTTGATATTGGCTTCGCGCACCAGCTTCTCGTAGCGCTGGCGCTCGGAATGAATGAGGGCGCCAAACATGTCGGCGCTACCGGGGATCACTTCGCCACCCACCGCCGTCATGCGCTCGCGCACTTCCTTGGTCTGCAAGGCCTTCTGCACTTCGGCATGCAGCTTGGCCACGATGGCCTTGGGCGTGGCGGCCGGGGCCACCAGGCCGTACCAGACCGAGGCCTCGAAGCCGGGGTAGCCGGACTCGGCAATGGTCGGCGTGTCGGGGTAGATGGCGGTGCGGTTGGGGCTGAGCACGGCCAGCACTTTCAACTTGCCGCTCTTCACGTGCGGCAGCACTTCCAGCGCATTCATGGCCACCAGCGGCAGTTGGCCGCCGATCACGTCGGTCAAGGCCTGCGAGCCGCCGCGGTAGGGAATGTGCAGCAGGGAAATGCCGGCGGCGCGTTTGAAGAACTCCACCGCCATGTGCGGCGTCGAGCCATTGCCCGGCGAGGCAAAGGAAATGCTGCCCGGCTTGGCCTTGGCGGCGGCGATCAGCTGCTTGATGTTGCCGTAGGGCGCAGCGGCATTGGCGGCAATCACCACCGGTACACGGCCGATGAGGGACACCGGCACCAGGTCGCGCTCGGCGTCGAACGGGGCCGGCTGGTACAGCGCCATGTTGGCCGCCAGCGCATTGGCCGCCATCATCAGGGTGTAGCCGTCGGGCTCGGCACCGATGACGTACTTGACGGCAATGTTGGTGCCAGCGCCGGGCTTGTTTTCAATCACGAAGGGTTGGCCCAGGCTGACCGACATGGCCTGGCCCACGGCGCGGGCCACGGCATCCACGGCACCACCGGCCGAGTAGCCCACCACCACCTTGACGGGCTTGGTCGGGTAGGACTGGGCCGCGGCCAAGAGCGGCGCGGCGAACGCCACGGTCGCAAGCAGCCTCAGAGCCAGCCGACGTACGCGATGAAAGTGTGTAGTGACCATAGTGAACTGCTCCTCGTTGTAATTCGTCATTGTTCGTTTCAGGGCGCCACGGCCGGCGCCGTGCCACGCAGCCCGGCCTGCTGGACGATGGCCTGCAGCCGCCCGCTGGCCCGGGCCTGCGCAGCGAACGTGCGCAGATAAGGCAGGCCGCGCTCACGCCCTTTCGGAATGGCCACGGCCAAATGTTCCAGCCCCCAGCGGCCGTCCAGCACGCGCGCGCCGGGCAGGCCGTCGGCCATCTCGAACAGGATGGCCTTGTTGGTGGCGAAGGCGTCGAGCTGGCCTTGCGTCAGCATCTCGGCGCCGATCTTGAGCGAAGCCACCGGCACCACCGTGGCCGCTTTGTAGGCCTGGGTGAGCGTACCCTGCGAGGTGCTGCCCTGGCTCACGCCGATCTTCATGCCGGGGCGGTCGACGCCGGCCAGGTTTTGCAGCCGGCTGCTCGGCAGCACCAGGTAACCCAGTTCCAGGTCGATCAACGGATCGGTGAAGTCCACCAGCTTGGCACGCGCTGCCGAGGCATTGGTGAAAGTGAAGTCCACCGTACCGGCCTTCATGGCGTCGATGACTTCCGCCACGCGGTGGTATTCCACCGGCTCGAACGGCACGCCGAGCTGGCGCGCCAGTTCGCGCCCCAGGTCATAGGCCACGCCGACCTTCTGGCCAGTCTTGGCGTCCGTCACCATGGAGGTCGGGCTGCCTGGGTAGACGCCCACGCGCAGCCGGCCGGTGGGTGCCAGCGCCTGGCGAACTTCCGGATCGACCGCCGGTGTGAAAGCAGCACAGCCCGCCAGCAGCGAAACCGCTGCCAGCAGACCCGACAGGAAATACCTGCGAACCTTGTTCATGCTGCCCTCTTTTCTGGATGGCGAGTGATGCGAACCGACGCGGGATGAAGGAGAACCTTAGTCGATGTACTTGAGGCCGAGCTTTTCCAGCGGCTCGCGGAACTTGTACATGTCCAGGCCCAGCACGCCGGCCGCCAGCTTGGCGCGTTTCTCGCCTTCGTTGGCTTCGCGCGCTTCGGCGGCGTCCGCCACCTTCTGGGCGTCAGCGGCATTGACGACGACCACGCCGTCGTCGTCGGCCACGATGGCGTCGCCCGGGTTGACGATCATGCCGGCGCACACCACGGGGACGTTGACCGAACCGAGCGTGGCCTTGATGGTGCCCTTGGCGCTGATGGCGCGGCTCCAGACCGGGAAATCCATGGCCTTGAGTTCCGCAACGTCGCGGCAGCCGCCATCGATGATCAGGCCGCGGGCGCCGCGCGCCTTGAAGCTGGTGGCCAGCAGGTCGCCGAAGAAGCCGTCGGTATTGGGCGCGGAGAGTGCGGCCACGACGATGTCGCCGGGCTTGATCTGCTCGGCGACAACGTGCAGCATCCAGTTGTCACCGGGGTGCAGCAGCACGGTCACGGCGGTGCCGGAGATCTTGGCACCGGCGTAGATGGGACGCATGTAGGACTGCATCAGGCCGATACGGCCTTGGGCCTCGTGCACGGTGGCCACACCGTACTTGGCCAGTTTGTCGGTAGCGGCGGCATCGGCGCGCACGATGTTGCGCTTGACGATGCCCAGGGGTGCGTTGACGCTCATGGTGTTTTCCTCGTAGGGGTTCTTGAATTCGTTGCAGGGCTTATCGGCCCTTGGCCTTCAGGGCCGCGTCCAGGCGCGGGAACACGCGACGGGCGTTGCCTTCGTAGACCTTGTAGCGCTGCTCGTCGTTCAGGTTGCCCGTGGCCTGGATGTAGCGCTTGGTGTCGTCGTAGTAGGCGCCGGTCTCAGGGTCGATGCCGCGCACGGCACCGATCATCTCGGAGGCGAATAGGATGTTGTCGACCGGGATCACCTTGGTCAACAGGTCGATGCCGGGCTGGTGGTAGACGCAGGTGTCGAAGAAGATGTTCTTCAGCAGGTGGTCCTGCAGCAGCGGCTTCTTCATCTCCTGTGCCAGGCCGCGGAAACGGCCCCAGTGGTAGGGCGCGGCGCCGCCGCCGTGCGGAATGATGAACTTCAGCGTCGGGAAGTCCTTGAACAGGTCGCCCTGGATCAGCTGCATGACGGCGGTGGTGTCGGCGTTCAGGTAGTGCGCGCCGGTGGTGTGGAAGCAGGCATTGCAGCTGGTCGAGACGTGGATCATGGCCGGGATGTCGTACTCCACCATCTTCTCAAAGATGGGGTACCACTGCCGGTCGGTCAGCGGCGGGCTGGTCCAGTGGCCGCCGCTCGGATCGGGGTTCAGGTTGATGCCGACGTTGCCGTATTGCTTGACGCACTTCTCCAGTTCGGGAATGCAGGTCTTGGGGTCGACGCCGGGCGACTGCGGCAGCATGGCGGCCGGAATGAAGTGGTCCGGGAACAGTTGCGAGACGCGGTAGCAGAGCTCGTTGCAGATGGCGGCCCAGGTGCTGGACACATTGAAGTCGCCGATGTGGTGCGCCATGAAGCTGGCGCGCGGGCTGAAGATGGTGAGGTCGGAGCCGCGCTCTTTCATCAGGCGCAGCTGGTTGCTCTCGATCGACTCGCGCAGCTCGTCGTCGCTGATCTTCAGGTCGGCCACTTTGGGCATGAGGGCCGGGTCCTTGATGCCGGCGATCTGCTGGTTGCGCCAGTTCTCCAGCGCCTTCGGCGCCGTGGTGTAGTGACCGTGGCAGTCGATGATCATGGGGTTTTTCATACGAGTCTCCTGGGATTCAAATTCGGTTCAAGCGGGGTCCATGCCCTGGCGCCGCTTGGCTGCGGCGGCTTCGGGCGTATTCATGTCGGCCAGCATGGCACGCACGGCATCGCCCTGCTGGCTGCCGGCGCATACGCCGGCCGAGAAGGTGGTGATGATCTGGATCGCCGGCGGCAAGGGGCCTAGCACGGTGATGCCATCGAGATTGATCAGTTCGCTCAGCTGCTGGAAACCCAGCTCAACCTCGCCCTTGGCCACCAGGCTGCCGACCGGGATGCCCGGCGGCGGGGTGACGATGCGGTCCTTGATCTGCTCGGCAATGCCCCAGCGCTCGAACAGCCTGGCCAGCGCCACGCCGCTGGGGCCGGTGGAGTAGCTGATGTTGCGCGCAGCCAGCACAGCGGCGCGCACCGCGTCTTCGCTCGCGATGTCGGGCTTGGGTGCACCGGCGCGCACGGCGACAGCCACGCCCGAGCGCACCAGGTCCACCTTGCTGTCAAGCTGCACGTGGCCGGAGGCGATCAGCTTGTCGATGGCGTCGGACGCCAGGATGACGACGTCAAAGGCCTCGCCGGCCTGTACGCGCTTGGCCGCATCGACCCCGCCGACCGACTCGATGGCCACGCGTGTGCCGGAGCGGCGCTGGAACGCGTCCACCAGCTCGGCCAGCACCAAGCGGGTGGCCATGGAGGAAATGCCTTTGATATCGGTCGTCATGTCGCAGGGAAGCAGCTAGGGATAACCCAGCAATTGTGGCCCTGGCCATGCGCTGCGCCAAGGTGGAGCGGTTTCTAGCTGATATAACATACCAGCATTGATTGATGCCAGATATACCCATTCAAGCCGACTCACCGGCTCCCCCTCATGGACCTGAAGCAACTTGAATACTTCGTGCGCGTGGCCGAGCTCGGCAGTTTCACCCGCGCCTCCAGCGTGCTGGACATCGCCCAGCCGGCCCTGAGCCGCCAGGTGCGCCTGCTGGAAGTGGAGCTGCGGCAAAACCTGCTGCTGCGCAACGGCCGCGGCGTCACCACCACCGAGGCCGGCAAGCTGCTGCTGGAGCACGGGCGCGGCATCCTGCATCAGGTGGAGCGGGCGCGTGAGGACCTGGGCCGCGTGCGCGGCGCCCTGGCCGGGCGCGTGGCGCTGGGCCTGCCGCCCAGCATCGCCCGCATGCTGACGGTGCCGCTGACGCGCGAATTCCGCAAGCGCCTGCCCAATGCGGCGCTTTCCATCAGCGAGGGGCTGACCATCTCCATGCAGGAAGGCCTGCAGACCGGGCGGCTGGACATCGCCCTGCTCTACAACCCCTCGCCCAGCCCCGAGCTGGAAACCCTGCCGCTGCTGGAGGAAGATCTGTTCCTGATCGGCCCGCGCGACCCCAAGGCCAAGGCCACGCCGCTCAGCCTGAAGGACGTCAGCGCCCTGCCGCTGGTGATTCCGAGCCGGCCCAATGCCATCCGCATGGTGGTGGAAACCGAGATGGCCGGCATCGGCTGCAAACCCAGCATCAGTCTGGAGATCGACGGCGTGGCAGCCATCCTCGACCTGGTGGCCGACGGTGCGGGCTATGCCGTGCTGCCGCGCTACGCGCTCGCCACCGCCGCCCATCCTGAAACCTACCTGGCCCGCCCCATCGTCAAGCCCAAGCTCAGCAGCAAGCTGGCGCTGGCCACGGCCGCCAGCCGCACCACCACCATGACGCAGCAGGCCATGCTGGAGTTGATCCAGGAAGTGGCGGCACAGGTGTTCGGCCCGGCCGGGCAGGCGGCACAATAAGAGGTT
>Ga0255338_1002116_pt1 | contig 31700 bp, 29 predicted proteins | sample MeOH1_35cm_T4_19_FD_203715 | JGI IMG/M metagenome (GOLD analysis project Ga0255338, IMG submission 203715) | Sandy soil microbial communities from University of British Columbia, Vancouver, Canada - MeOH1_35cm_T4_195 | ecosystem: Engineered > Artificial ecosystem > Sand microcosm > Unclassified ... | reverse complement strand
TTGCCTTTTCGATCTTCGCCAGCGCAAGATCCATGGAATGAACTGCGGATTGTAACAATCTATGTTAAACGAACTATTCATCCGAACGAAATTTTCCGAATTAACTTCATTCTTTATAGATATATTCAGGCCAGCGGGCTTTGTACGGCTGGCCGTACTCTGTCCAAAACCTCATGTGCATCGCGTTTTTTGGACAATGGTTCACGCACCCGAAGCACAGTGCACAAGTGCCCTGCGCTTTTGGCAAACCTGAATCCGTATTAAATCTATAAACGGGACAGTATCTTACACAAAAATTGCATTTCGTGCATCGTTTGCGCCACACATAAGTGCGGTACAGATATTTGTTTACCCACCTGTTGTCAAACAGAATACCTAATATCGTCAGGGGTGTCGGCCACAGAATAAATGGCATTCCCGCTCTTTCTCCGTTTGAAAACTCCCTGGCGGCCTTTATTATGAAGCCGGTATCGTTCTTAAGAGGTGTCAGAGAATCGATAAAGCTGCAGAACGCTTTCGGGCCCAGGCGAAAGGTCGGGACATTCATAGGATAAATACTCCACGCCCTCCCTCTTACCTTGTAGCCTTTCAAGGTCAGGATAATCCAGGCCGCAAAGCCGGCATTTTCCGGCCCACCGGCTGCAGTATAGAGGATGAAAGCCGGTTTGCCGTTGCCGCGGGGCAAATCCTTGATGAGATACTCTGTTAAGTGCCACGGCGGTTTCCATCCGCTCACCGGAAAAGCAAGTGCTAAAGCGTCACCGCCTAAAACCGGCTTAAACTCTTCCTTGCGGTGAAACCGGTAAATCGCAGCGGCTTTGCCGTTTTCCTGCAGAGCATCGATAAACTGCCGGGTATAGTGTCCGGTGTTGCCCGAAAAAGAACACAGGATGACATCAATTTTCTGCAGACTGCCGGAATCGGCCTGACTGACAGCATCAAAGATATATGACCCAACCCAGATCAGCGTTACGGCCAGGATCACTCCTTCGGTTATGCCAATTGAGTTGGTGTACAGGGCAAGAACCGTCCAACCTGCTATAAATAACATAGATACCCGGGTGGCAGCTCTTGTCCTTAACCTGTGGCTTATCATTATTATGCCCGGCGCCGTAAAGGGTAAGTACCAGACTGCTCCCTGCCGGGGAAGGTAAGCAATCATTATCAGCCAAATCAGCGGAGTGATTGAAGCTTCCAGCACCACCGGCCACGAACGGTAGGCAAAGTACAATGGAATCATAGCTATAGCCCAAACCAGCAGATCTTGAGCAATAGTTAAGCGGTTAACAACAAACCCCAGACCGATAAAATAAGCTAGGGATACTACAAATATGACACGGAGTGCAACCCTCGAAGGTTTGTATTTCATATCAGCGCATTCCCTTTCACTCGTAAAACTCCAAAGCCCTTTTCACCCTGTCCACAACTGCCTCCCGCAGTTCCGGCGGTTCCAAAACAAACGCTGCCGAGCCAAAGCCGAGTATCCAGTCGGCAAATTCATTCAGCCCTTCTACCGTGTCTTCCATAAGCAAAGACTCGCCGTCAGCGCTTAATGTCAGTTTGGTACTGCGGTGGGCGGTGTCTTTTCTGACTTTGTCGAAGGTGTGTGAGCGGTTGGCAAAGCGCACTTTTACCTCCATCGAGGTGCCGTATTCCATTCCCCAGCGCCTCTTCATCCACTCCTTCAGCTCAAATCCCTCCGGAGGGGTAAAGCTCTCACCGGTCAGCTTGATGCTGCTTAAGTTCTGCATATTAAAGGCCTTATACACCCCGTCTTCCCTCGCTGCCAGGTACCACTGCCGAAGCTTCGAGTAGTAGACTATTCCCAGCGGGTCCACCACAGCTTTTCGTGCACCGTATATAAAGGACACCTGGACGTGTTTTTCAACTGCCGATTCCAATAACGGGAATACCTCGGCATCAATAGGCTTAACCGGATCCATATTTCCTTTGATATAGCGGCAGGGGCGCTCTGCCTGAAAGCCAAACTTGTCTATGAGCTTTTGCCTGATTCTTGCCTCCTCCGGGCTCTCCCCGAGAAAATCCAGCGCTCTTAGCAGCACAAACATTTCCTGTATCCCTAAAGTTATGGGGAGATAGACGTCAAAAGGCTGGACCGGATACCACTTAACCTCCGGCCGGAAGGAATCCTCATCGCAATCCCGCTCGTCATGCTCGCTGTATACCGGGTATTTGAACTGGATAGCTTCAAGATCACCCTTCACCGTTGCCCAGGGCATCCCGCACACTTTGGCCAGCTCTGCGCCGGTTATTCCCTCGGGTGAAGCTGAAATATGCGCGATGAGCTTAATAATCCGCTTGAGGCTGCTCATGTATCTGCACCCCCTTCGTAGAGGGCAAGTGTCTTTCTTAATTCCGCAGCTGCTTTCTCCCTCAGTTCAGGAGTCTCCAAAACTTCTACCCCCGGGCTAAAGCTGCGCAGCCAGACGGCAAACTCCTCCAGCCCCTGAACGGTATCGGTCATAATCAAGCCTGCTTCGCTTTCAGTGAATTCGCAGCTCTCCCGATGAGCCAATTCTTCTTTTGCCCGTCCGGCGAGGTTAAAGTAATCGGTGAAGCGCACTTTGACCTGCTGCGGTTCATCGCCAAAATAGATCCCCCAGGCTTGTTTGAAGTATTCTTTTAAGTTAAAGCTTTCGGGCGGCTCAAAGCCTTCCGCACTTTCTTCGCAGTGCAATATATTTTCAACGGAGTAGGTTTTGACCATCTCCGGGAGGGCAGCATCGGCTGCTACCACATACCACTTGTCCAATACCCAGTAGTAGACAATTCCTAAAGGGTTAATAGTTCTTTCCGTGGCAGCGTCTTCAGCGTCTTTGCGATAAAGCAGCTTTAACTTGCTGCTGTTGCGGGCGGCAGTTTCGATGCTTTGGCAGAATGAGTTAACTGTCGAGTGGTGCACCGGGCTTCTGCCGTGGACATAAACTACAGTCTTCCTGCTTTCACCCGCACTGACCAGTCTTCTTACCAGCGTAAAGGCGGACTTGGCTTCTTCGGGCAGCGGGGCTGTCCCTTCAGCTGCAGCCAAAGCTTCCAGCAGCAGTGTCTTTTCGGTTTGTTCCAGGTAGAGGTGCGACAGCACTTTATCATCATTGATGATGTACTTATCCCCCGCCTGTAGAATTAGCTCCTTCAGCTTTAGCTCCTGGAGTGTTCTGTCGATGGTTTTCTCTGAAATACTCGTTTCAGAATTATGTTCCAGCCATGCCTTAATCTCGGCGCTGCTTTTACCGCTTTTGTTGGCAGCTATCGCTTTAATCACTTCCAGCTGCCGAATTACCGGTTCCTTGAGCGGTTTGTGCTCCAGGCAGCCGCTCTGCACCAAAAACAGCCCGCCGGATTCGTTTTGACAAAATTTAAACCCCGCTTCGGTAAGCTCCTCCAGGTAGCTGGAGGCCGTACTTTCATTAACCCCAATAGCTTTAGCCAAAGTCCCGGGCGTGTGCTGCCACGGTTCTTTGGCTATCAATATGATTAATTCCTTTTTTCTTTCAGTTTTGGCCATGAGGCTTAAATTCTCCATAATTACCTAGTATGTGTTTCCTCGTTAAACCTGCTAGCAAGGAGCTGCATATTCTATTTCCAGTATCGCAGTAGAAGTTCCTCCCGAACAGGACATATAAGGTGCAGAAAAAAACCACCCCCACCCTTTTTCTCCAAATTTTAGGTTAGAACCAGCAGGAAACTCCTGTCATCTTGTCGAACACTTGTACGGAGAAGAGTAAATTAATCAAGGGGTGTAGAGAAATGCAAACTAAAGAATACCACACACTGGAAATCCGCAGCGGAGATGTCAAGCTTACCCTCGAAGGTCCCAGTGTATGCGCTACGCTTATGTCAAGCGTTTATTTTAGCGAGGCGCTTAAGATAATTATGACCGTACCTAGTGAAAAAGTGCAGATAAGCATCAAGCTTAAACGGAGGCGATACAAATGTTCTCAGGCAGTCTGGTCAAAAAGGCCCGTCAGGACAGAGGCCTTAAGGCCTACTATGTCGCCAGAAAAGCAAAAATTTCTTCCTGGTACCTGTCCATGATCGAAAACAACAAACGCAGCCCAACCTTAGAAACGCTGCAGGCCATTGCCGGCGCGATCGGCATCGAGGTGACCGAGTTTTTTTTGCCTCATAAGTAAGCGTTTCGCTTATTCGGCGGTTCTCTAGTGGAAAATGCTATTTGGGAGAGGGATCATTATGGCAGGCTGGATTAAGCTTTGGCGCAGACTCACTGAAAACGGGCATTTCAAACTGGCCGGGTACGGCCTTCAAGCTGTGGATCTATTGTCTGCTGGAAGCCGCGCCCTACCCCCGACCCCAAGCATGCTCGATAACATCTTTACCCTGAAGGCGCAGGGCCTGGACAAGTGGGCAAAGTTTGAACAGCAGATAAGGGAAACCCCTCTTCTCGTACTGGATGATCTGGGAGCGGAGCACACCGAAGGCTGGGTATTGACCAAAGTCGACGCCATCATCGCCGAACGCTACAACCGCTGCCGCTCCGTAATTGTCACCACCAATCTCTCGGCCGAGCAGCTGCGCGGGGTATACGCCGAGCGGGTTATCGACCGCCTGCGCTCCACCCTTAAGGTGGTCAACTTCAGCGGCCAGAGCCTGCGGCTCCCCGCCTAACCCTGGGCATTTCCAGCCAACCGGGAGTGATGTCCAGAGAAATGCGTTTACAAAAGAAATTAACAAAAAGTGAAAACGGTTATGTAAAGGGAGGTACAAATGCGAAAAGCAGACCTGCAAGCGCGGATCAAAAAGATTGAAATAGTGAACCGGGTGCTCAGCGACGGCTGGGCCTAGACCATCCGGGTGACCTTAGAGGATATCGAACTGAGCAATGAAAACCTGCTCAAGCTAAAGCAATTCCGTCCGAACGAGAAAGTGGTCGTAGAGATTACCCCGTTCCAGCCCAGCATCTTTGACGTGACAGGCAGTGAAGAAAGCCAGGACAGCGACGCAGAGCTTTATGACGAAAACAACCTGTCCTTGAGTTTTGCAGAAGACGAGGAAAACCAGGAGCAAGGAACCGTTTTACAGGAGTGGTCGTTCGATGGAAGTTAACGTTAAAACCGCACTATCCATTTAAAATTTTCTCCAAAACCTCGATCGAAAAGATAAATAGAACTCCCGTAAAACAAAGCAATAACAACATTAAAACAGCCACCAAAGTATCCGCTAACAGACGCTTTGATGGCTGTTTTTACAGCCTGATTCCCAGTTCTTCTACTGCAGTCCATCTTGAAACTCCATCTTCATTGGATGGCACCTCGCACGCAAACAAAAATAAAAAAGCAAGTGGCCACACATCTTCGACCACTTGCTGTCATTGCACTACAAAATGCACTACAATTAGGTATTTAAGGATATACGAAAGGCCAAAAGCCTTGAAATTACTGGTCGGAGCGACACGACTTGAACGTGCGGCCTCTACCACCCCAAGGTAGCGCTCTACCAAGCTGAGCTACGCCCCGAAAATATGTCACAAGGGATATTATAATTGATTCTGTTTCATTATGCAAGGATTAAAAAAGCAAATGACTTAAAGGTAAAATTGCCATCTGAAAGCTTTAATTTTGCCCGATCAATTCAACTTTCCTTACCCCTTCCAAGGCCTTTAACGCCTCCAGCAAGTCTTCAGGAATGCCTGCCATATTCGCTGTCTCAATAGATAGAGAGACGTTAGCTATACCCTGCAGGGGAATGCCTTGGTTAATGGTAAGAATGTTACCCTTGGCCCCTGCTACCGCACCCAGGACCTGTGAGAGGATACCTGAATGGTGTTCCAGGAAGAGAGAAATCGTAATGATCTTCTCCTTACTCACCTGATAGAAAGGAAACACACCGTCTTTATATTTGTAAAAGGCGCTGCGGCTTAAACCTACCGCTTCCACTGCTTCGTTAACTGTTAGAGCATCGCCCTTAGTCAGCAGCTCCTTGGCCTGCGAAGTTTTTAAAATGGCCTCAGGCAGGATTTCTTTGGAGACAATATAGAAGTCCTTGCTTATTTCTTTATTTTCTTTGCGTACAGGACGGTTCAACCCACATCCACCTCGATCAATTAATGACTCTATTATAGCATCTGGCAGAGTTTTTGGGTAATTTCCCGCCAAAGGAAAGCGGCCCCGCCGGGACCGCTAAATGATTATGCAGATTAAGCCACCGCTTCCTTCGTTGACAATGCGCTGCAAGGTATCCTGCAGCTTGTGCTGAGCGTTTTCAGGCATTCTGTACAGCTTGTTCTGAACTCCCTCCCGCACCAGGTCTTGCAGGGATTTGCCAAAGATGTTGGACTGCCAAAGTTTCGTGGGGTCGGACTCGAACTCATCCAGCATGTATTTCACAAGTTCCTCACACTGTTTCTCCGTGCCAATGATCGGGGTTATTTCTGTGGTAATGTCCGCTCTGATCAGGTGCAGGGACGGGGCGCTCGCTTTAAGCTTGACTCCAAATCTTCCCCCTTGTTTTATCAGTTCCGGCTCTTCCAGAAACATTTCATCCAAGGCAGGGGTTACCACACCGTAACCATTGCTCTCCACTTCCTCCAGTGCGTGGAAAAGTTTATCATACTGCCGCTTGGCTTTGGAGTAATCCTTAAGAATCCGCAGCAAGGTATGTTCACCTTCGATTTCCACACCCACCAGTTCCTGTAATATCTGATCAAACAAGCCTTCAATAGCGGTGACTTCTATATTGGCAATGCCGGTACCAAGATTCATCTCCTGGAGTACTACATCCTGAATATTCTCGTATTCAGCCAGCTTATCTAAAATTCCATCTATGTCCCTGAGCCTGGCTACCTCAGCGGTAGACTCTTCAACGGCCTCAGTAAAGCCTTTGCGCAGGTAATGGTCTTCATCCAATTCGTCTATCCACAAGGGCAGGTTGATATTAACCTCTGCCACAGGAAACTCATAGAGAACTTCTTCAAGGATCTGCATGATGTCTTCCTGGGTCAGCTCAGCGCAATCCACCGGCAGAACAGGTACTCCATACTTTTCTTCCATTTCACGCGCCAGTTGGATAGTGTTTTCCGCAAAGGGCCGGTTGGTGTTCAGCAAAGCTACAAAGGGTTTTTCCAAGGCTTTAAGCTCTGCGATTACCTTCTCTTCCGCCTCTACATAACTCTCCCGGTCAATGTCTGTTATCGACCCATCTGTAGTTATGACAATTCCAATCGTGGAATGGTCATTAATAACCTTTCTGGTTCCGATCTCCGCTGCATCCTGAAACGGAATCGGTTCTTCGTTCCAAGGGGTTTTTACCATGCGGGGGCCTTCCTCTTCTTCGTAGCCAAGAGCCCCTGGCACTGCGTAGCCAACGCAATCTACCACTCTGACATTCATCATAATTCCACTGCGCACATTAACCTGAACTGCCTCGGCGGGGATGAACTTCGGTTCCGTGGTCATGATGGTCTTACCCCCACCGCTTTGGGGCAATTCATCTTTAGCCCGTTCGCGGTCATACATGTCCTCGATGTTGGGTAGGACCAGCAAATCCATGAACTTCTTGATGAAGGTGGACTTTCCAGTCCTGACGGGTCCTACTACACCCAGGTAGATATCACCGCCGGTACGTTCGGTGATATCCTTAAAGATGTCGATCTTCTCCATTAGTCGATTTTCCCTCCTTCATATACCTTTCGGTAAGGGGTAGGCCCCCACCCTTCACTTGCTTTTCCATCCCCCCTGCCTCTATGCCCGTTTCAAGGCACAGCTGGACTAGCAATGGTTAAGCAGTATAAATATATGAATAGAGCCTAGGATTATTACCAATTTTTCAAAAGCTTAGGGGGACGGTTCCGGCTGACTGGATTAAAGTCAGACCGGAAGCGTCCCCCTTTGGCGCGTTGCCTGTGCTCATTTATCAGACTTCCAATTATGATTGATCGCTACCTCTTCGATTTCATGGGTTCTGCCTCGCTGCATCAGGTCCTTGACCGCCTGGTAAGGATCAGCTCCTGTAAACAAGATCTTGTAAGCCTGCTCGACAATCGGCATCTCCACCTTTAGCTTTCGGGCAAGAAAGTAGGCAGCCTGAGTGGTACGAGCTCCCTCCACCACCATACCAACCTCGTCAAGAACTTCAGCTAGCGGCTTGCCCTGGCCCAATAAGACTCCGGCCCTGCGGTTGCGGCTGTGCATGCTTGTGCAGGTAACGATTAAATCCCCCACCCCAGTCAGACCGGAAAAAGTTAAGGGCTGGGCCCCCATAGCAACCCCCAGACGGCCGATCTCTGTTAATCCCCTGGTCATTAAGGCCGCTTTGCTGTTATCGCCAAAGCCCAAACCATCCGCCATCCCTGTACACAAGGCAATCACGTTTTTGAGCGCTCCGCCCAATTCTACCCCGATTACATCTGGATTGGTATAAACCCGGAAAGAAGGCTCCATGAAATATTCCTGGACTGCTTCTGCCAAGTCCTGCCTCTCACACGCTGCTACAATCGCGGTCGGAACAGACCTCCCGACCTCCTCCGCGTGGCTTGGCCCTGAGAGAACCACCGTATTGATCCCAGGCAGCTCCTCCCCCAGAACTTGTGTGAGTCGCAAGAAACTCTCCTGTTCAATCCCCTTTGCTGTATTGACCACCAAAGCCCCTTTGGGAAGCCAGGGTTTAATTCGCCGTGCAGTTTCCCTGACCGCATGAGAAGGGACTGAAAGCACTACCAGTTCTGACCTGTCCAAGGCCTGCTCCAAATCAGCAGTAGGGATAAGTGCCGAGGGCAGCTTAACTCCGGGCAAATATCTTGAATTCTGTCCGGCTGCAGCGATACTCTCTGTTTCTTGCTTGCTCCGGCCATATAGGAAGACTGAATAGTTCTTTTTGGCCAGTAATACAGCCAGGGCAGTTCCCCAGCTGCCAGCCCCCAAAACTGCAACTTTACCCAATCCTGCTCACTTCCCTTTAGAATTTGAATCTCCAGGGTACTTTGGGTTCCGTACCGCTCCTGATGCGTTTGATATTGTCAAGGTGGCGGTAGATTACCAGTGCGGTCCCAAGCACTGTAAATAATACATAGGCGCGGTGATCCGCAAATAAAATCGCGGCCACCGTAGCTGCCAGGGCCCCGACTACAGAGCCCATGGAAACAAAGCCGCTCAGATAGGTGGCGGCAAGGAAGAAGACCAGAGCGATCGCGGCCGGAAGCGGCATCAGCCGCATCACAACACCCACCCCAGTAGCAACCCCTTTTCCCGTGGGTTTAAAGCCAAAAAACGGGTTCCAGCTATGTCCGAGAATGGACAGCAGCCCGGTACAGATCGCCAACCAGGGACCCCATTGGTTCCCTCCTGCCATGAGTCCAATTTGAGCTGCAAGCATTCCCTTAAGAAAATCTCCGATAAAAACGAGAAACCCCATTCTCTTGCCCAACACCCGAAAGGCATTGGTAGTTCCCATGTTCCCACTGCCGTGTTTGCGAATGTCCAGACCTTGCAGGCGCCCGGCCAGGTAGGCAAAGGGAACAGTTCCTGCCAGATAGCCGGCTAACAAAGCGATAACCAGTTTCACCCGTGTTAATCCTCCTCATCTCGCTGTCTGATAACCATGCGGATCGGGCTTCCTTCAAAACCAAAGTTTTTGCGCAGTTGGTTTTCCAGGTGCCTGCGATAAGAAAAGTGCATCAATTCGGTATCGTTTACAAAGAAAACAAAGGTGGGGGGCTTTACTGCCGCCTGGGTAGCAAACAGGATTTTCATCCGCCTGCCTTTATCCGTGGGGGGTGGGGTAATACTCACCCATTCTCTTACCTGGGAATTAAGGGTACTTGTGGATATCCTCATGGCGTTTTGTTCCGCGACAAAATCCACCAGTTCCAAAACCTTGGGTACCCGCTGCCTGGTCAGTGCAGAAATAAACAAGGTTGGAGCGTAGGCCATAAACCCTAGTTCGTCCCGGATGTTGCGCTCAAACTTGTTCATGGTCTTTTCGTCTTTTTCAACCAAATCCCACTTGTTGATTACCAAAACTATCCCTTTTCCGGCTTCATGGGCGTACCCGGCGATCTTCTTGTCCTGCTCCGTTACCCCTTCAACCGCATCAATCAGCATCAGAACCACATCGCTGCGATCCACTGCCCGTAAGGCGCGTACCACGCTGTAGCGCTCAGTGGGTTCATCTATTTTTCCCTTGCGCCTCATCCCTGCCGTGTCAATTAGGATATAACTCTTGCCCTCCCGTTCGAAGGGGGTATCGATAGCATCCCTGGTGGTGCCGGGTATATTGCTGACAATTACTCGGTTTTGCCCCAGGATTGAGTTGACAAGTGAGGATTTACCCACATTAGGTCGACCGATAACCGCGATCTTGATGATGTCAGGATCGTCTTCCTCCTCATCTTGAGGAGGAAAGAAACTGATAACTTTGTCTAGCAAATCCCCAGTGTTCATGCCGTGAACAGCAGAGACCGGCATCGGATCACCCAGGCCCAGGTTATAAAATTCGTACAGGTCGCTTGCTGCGTTACGGAAATTCTCAACTTTATTGACCGCCAGCACTACTGGGGTTTTTGACCTGCGCAGAGCTTGGGACACAGCAGCATCATCCGGGGTGATCCCCGCTTTAAGGTCCACCACCAGCACAATTACATCCGCTTCCCGCATGGCCAGCTCAGCCTGTCTTTTCATCAGGGTCGCCAGCGAGTTTTCCTCCACGTTAAATTCAATACCCCCGGTGTCCACCAGGGTAAATTTCCGCCCCAGCCACTCGGCATCGCTGTACAGCCGGTCTCGGGTTACACCCGGCGTATCTTCCACGATCGCTATCATACCACCGGCTATTCGGTTAAACAGGGTGGATTTTCCTACATTTGGCCGTCCTACGATAGCCACAATTGGTTTAGCCACAGCTACACCTCTTCTTCTACAAACTCAAAACCCAGCAGTTCCCGTAAAAAGTCATGTCCGCTAGGTTCAACACTGATAATTTTTGCCCCGATGCGGCTCGATACCTCCTCAAGACTGAGGTCGTCAAGAAATACCTTTTCCCCACTCCGGAACATTACACGTGGAATAAGGATGGTTTCTCCAGCCAAACCATTTAGACCAGCGATGAGGTCTGACCCTGTCAGCAGGCCCGCAACTGTGACAGCAGACCCGAAGAATCGGTTCTCAATCACATGGAGCTGCACCTCCAGGCCGGATACCGCCTGACATATTTCCTCTATTAGCTTAAACATTATTTTACCCGCTGATACCCCGGTAACCACATGCACCAGGCGTGCTTCTACCTGGAGCGGCAAAGTTGGGAGCAGGGCTTCTACCTCATCGATGAACAAGCGGCTCAACCCGACTCCGTTTTCCAACTGGGCCAAATCATCGTACACTTCCACAGCGGGCAGCTCTAAATCGGCCTCCACATAAAACTCATCGGAAAAGTATAAGAAAGAGGCACCCAACTCACGCCGGAATTCCTTCTGCATCCTGGACCCAAGAGAGATAACCTGGCGGGCATCCTCCTGGTTAAAGCCGGCTAGGTTAGGCAATTTTTCACGATGCCCTGTTAAACCTACGGGAACAACCGCAACAGACTGGACCTGAGGCCAAAGTCTGCGCAGATCTGCAACTGTTTTCGCCAGAACTGCCCCATCATTGATCCCCGGCACCAGTACTATCTGGCAATGGATAACTATTCCTGCCCCAGCCAAGGCCTGTAATTGGTCCATGATCAGGCCGGCCAGGGGATTTCCCAGTAATCGCCTGCGCACTTCCGGGTCGGTGGCATGTACGGACACATACAGCGGGCTTAGGTGCAGGTGAAGGATACGCTGAAATTCGTCCTCGGTTAGATTGGTAAGGGTTATAAAACTGCCCTGGGTTAGGGATAGCCTGTAATCATCATCCTTCTCGTACAGGGTCCCCCTCATTCCAGGGGGCATTTGATCCACAAAACAGAAGAGACATTTGTTGCGGCAGCGTTTTATCCCCCGGGATGCTACGGAAACAAACTCCAGACCGAAGTCTTCCTGGGGCTCTTTGTCCAGTTCTAACTGCCAAACCTCTCCGTCTTTCTTGAGAACCTCCATCTCCAGATAGTCGTCACTGCTGAGAAAATGAAAATCGACCAAGTCCTCTACGTCCTGGCCGTTAATCCTGGTAATTCTGTCCCCAGGCTCAATTTCCATTTCCGCCGCTATGCTGTCCGGTCTCACTGAGGAGATAACAAGACCCGGCACCGCTGCCATAATTTTTCCTCCCCATCCAGAGATTTCCCCATAATTATCTTACAATCCTCCCACATAGTCAAGCACGGTGCGAGGCACTGTACGAAGTTCGAGGTGCGAGGCACGAGGTTCGATAATTGTTGCCGGGCTTCGCGAAATAGGAATACTTTTATGGTCGAACATCGAAGTTCGAACTTCGAACTCCGAATTGCTTTAGCGCTTTTTGACTGAGAACTTTGACCATCGGGGACAAGACTGGTATGTTCTCCAAATCTGGTCCGACCCCTAGGGAAGGCTGTCCATGGGTTGTCAGGTCGTGCAGCACCAGGTTTGTGGAGGGAATGCCATAAAGTTTGGCAAATTCCTGGGCGAACTTGGTTATCAGCTGATTTTCGTAGCTTACTCCCAGGGTAAAGACCTTGCTTCCGCTGCTGTCCTCTCCCCAGGCTAGCAGGGTCCCCGCGGGGACTTGGGGCACCCTGCGCGGGTTCTTGTTGATATGTCGTGAGGCTGCCTGGGCCGCTTGCTGGGTCCCGGTATAATCGCAGTAGATGACTGACCTTATAGGTTTTGGCTCTACTTTAAGCTTTTCTCTCCTCACGAGGCTGGCTTTAACCCTCTGTACCAGGTGTTCCAGATGGGGAAAGGCAAGCCTGGTGCCCCAGGTCACTACCGGCCTGCCTAGGGGGATTAAGCCAAGTCTGCGTGAGGTGAAACCTCCGATGACCATTGCCAGGTTGACGTAGGGCATGGGGTCTACCAGGAGAAAATCCTCCTTCGGAATGCCGTAAACCTGGGCCAAGTTGGTGAACAAGCGCTTTAAGGGTTTTCCCATACTTCGCCGACCGACAACATAAACTTCGTTGCCATTTTCGTCGTTTCCCATGTGGTGAAGAACTCCGTGGTCTGTACGTTCCTGCGTGTCATAGTACGGCAGCTTCCACAGTTCTTGGACACATGGGATTTTGCCGCAGTTGATTAGTCCAAGGTGTATTGCTGCGGAGGTGACTGAGGAATGTGAACCGCCGTAGCAGTTGTAGATGATTTTCACGCCGCTTCCCCCTTTTGCTAATGCTTGACGATGATGTATTCTCCGTTTTCGAGGTCGTGGGCCATGGCGTTGAGTATCCGGCTTAGCAGCTGTGCGGTTTTCTCTTGCTCCTTGTGGTCCGCTGCGAAGAACACGGGGACGTTGGCGGCTGCTTGGTTTTTGCGGGTTGTGACTACGGCCAGTATTGAGTCTTGTAAGGCGACCTGCATTTCTTCACCACCTTAGCTGGGGACGGTTATTGCTTGTCTTTTTTCTCAGTCTGCTGGGGTCGAATTGACTTAACCTTTCGCTGCTCTGAAGAATACTGTCTCTGGGGTCGAATTGACTTACCCCTTCGTTCCGCAACTCCCTCGCCGAACATACTAACCGCTCACAGCCTCTCTCTCGCAAAAGTAGACCTAAATGGGGCGCGAGCACGTTGCTCCGTTCGGCTGTTCGCGGAGTATGTTAAGCGGCTCACTCGTGATGTCTCCACTACGTGGTAAGTCAATTCACCCTTGAGATATGGGGAATTTGCATCCGCTGCTGGTGCTGAAGCCAGCATGGAAGACTGCGAGGAAAGTCAATTCACCCTATAGCTTGCTAGAGCCGGGACGGTTCTGTAGGGTCTGCTTGGGTGTTGACTGTCCACTTCGCTACGCGGAGTTGCGGTTGCGGGCTTTGCGGCCGGCTTTGGTGGCGGTGGGTTTGCGGACGCTGGTTTCGAGGAGGGGGACGCGCTGGATGGCGGCGATCAGGGATTTTATGTCTTTTTCGTTGGGGAGTAATACCAGACCTAGTTCGCCGCTGGCGGAGTTTTTGCGAATCAGGGGGGTGAAGTCCTGTTCCCCAATATCTTTTTGCGCGCCGAGGATTAGCGCGGAATCGTGGATGATTGCCTGGCGTTGGCCCGGGCTGTTCAGAGTGGCCCTGGCATTTGCGTCACGAGGTATGATCCTTACTGCCATTCCTTGTTCCAACAGTCTCTTTTTTACTGAACTTAGCCCAACGTTAAAGATTACTATCTCATCCACCTTTAGCAGGGAGTTCTCAAAGTTTATCGCGGCCGGAACCACTTCTGCTACATCTCCAACCACCTTGCCCTGGGCCAAATAGCGCGCTAACATCACTCCGGCAATAGCCACCGCCGCACCAGGCGCAGGCCCTGCGATATGGGCTGCTGCGCTGGCTGCGCAGGCATTGATCATCACCAGGTAATTCCGGGCTTCAAAGACTTTGGCAATTCCTTCAATATAGTCCACACCTCGTGGGATTAGGATTGTCTCCTCTAACTTGCCCAGGGATTCTCTCTCCATATTACGGATGTCGCGGAACTGTTGGGCCGCCAGGGCCAGGAATGTGACCGCGGTATAATTTTGGGTAACCAAAGCTGGTATTGCCACTGCTCCCAAGGCGGACGCTACCCCGCCCATGGAAAGATGGATCAGGTAGCCGTGCGGGTAACCCGGATATTGGCGGTAGTCGGAAATCAGCAGGAATATTCGGGTAACAATTCCGGCCGCTATTCCCAGCAGTATGGTTGAACCGAATGGGCCAAAGTCTGTGTTAAGGGTAAACCCTCCCAAGGAATCACCTTCTTTTACTTAAGTGGAAGCAGCTCCTCCTGTTCGATGGAGATTTCCCCCGTAGATTTGTCAATTTCGGCTGATCCATGCCAAGTTTTCCAATGCTGCACTAACCGACTCTTGACCCCATTAACACTCAACATAACTCCAACGGAAGCGAAAACCCCAAGGCTTGCAGTATTCCAGACCAGCTCCCCAGGTAATTCCAGGAATGCTCTGGGTTCCGGGGAAAAGGCGAGATCTAAGTAGCGGATAATAACCACTAGCAGACTTCCTCCCGCGATCGATATTGCACTGCCCTGTGCCGTCCGTGCTGTAAGCAGGGCAATCCCGCTGATCACCGGCACGCTAAACCACAAGGGATTTTGAACCATTCCCGGTTCCAGATCAAGCAAGGTTACCAGACCGTAGAGCACAAGGCCTACCACCAGAATCCCGCTTATTGTCCTGTATTTATCCTCTGCCTCGGTTTCAGGCCAGAACATGAAGGAGATCAGAACAGGGATGAGAGTGTGCCCAGCGTTCAGGGAGACCTGCATCCCCTGCGGACTGGGAAGTGGAAGACTGAGGAACCCTCCGATAAAGACTCCGGCCAAGCCAACCACCAGGAGCTTGTACTTTGTTTCCTCGACCGGAATTATACCGCTGCTAACTAGAATGAACGCAACTAACACAGCTAGGGAACCGATGGGGAAATCCATGTCATTACCCCTTTCCGGGACAAGCATAACAATTACACTCTATTTTTCCACTTCACTCCCGTAAATATTAAAAAAAAATAAAACCGGAAAATCCGGTCTTATTTCAACTCATGTTTTGTTCACTAGGAGGTCAGGCTTGAAGCGCCCCCGAGAGTAACCGCTTGTCTATCCTGTCTGGCATAGCGGGAAATATTTAACAAGACCCCTACCCCGGCCAGATTTAAGGTGAGTGAGCTTCCGCCGTAGCTTATGAAGGGCAAAGTGACCCCGGTAACCGGAAGCAAGCCTGTGACCACACCGAGGTTGATCAGGGACTGAAAGCCGATCATACAGGTTATCCCTACCGCCAGGTAGCGGGAAAACTTGTCCTGACAGTCCGCGGCAATTGACAACCCTCGCCAGACAAACAGGGCAAATAATAATATCACGGTCCCGGTACCGACTAATCCCAACTCTTCTCCAATGATGGCAAAGATCATGTCCGTATAGTTTTCCGGAACGTGGCCAAACTTCTGCATTCCCCTGCCCAGTCCGGATCCGAACAGTCCACCCGATCCCAGTGCCAGGAGGGAATTTACGATCTGGTATCCCTCCTTCTGAACATAGGACCAGGGATTAAGCCACACCTGAATCCGGTCTACCATATACGGGGTCTTATGAATCACCTCTGCTACAGCTAGCCCTCCAAGACCAATAATAGCGCCAAAATACCTAAGCCGCAGGCCACCGGCAAAAAGTATCCCAAGTGTCGTAAGAGCAATAACCATAGTGGTTCCAAGGTCCGGCTGTTTGACCACCAGCAGAGCGCAAACCCCTAAGGTCCCCAACGGCAGCAGGGTATCCCTCCACGATTTTAAACCTTTTTGGGAAATGATTGCGGCCAGATAAACGGACAGGGCAAGCTTGATGGCTTCTGAGGGCTGAATCGTGATGAACCCTAGGTTTAGCCAGCGGGCTGAACCCTTCTGCGAGATTCCCACACCGGGAATAAGCACAAGAATCAGAGCAATTATTCCTATCAGCAGAAACAACCCTGCCAATCTATTGTACAGCTTATGGTTAACCTGGGTTAAAACGATCATTACAACGATGCCGAGCATAGCCCAGGTCACCTGAGCCCTTAGAAACCTGTAAATGTCCGATTTTCCCGCTGAACCCAAAAGATAGCCTACACTGGAGCTAAACACCATAACTAATCCTAGTGAGAGCAGTGCCACAGTAACCAGAATGAGCGGAAAATCCGGAGAACCAGTATTTTTTGGACTTATTACCTTTGTGCCCATCGCCCGGTGTCCACTCCCCTTTCCCTGAGCCATTCCCCTGTGAAACCTGTTATAACCAATGGACTTCGGCGCAGTTCTGTAATATTTCTTGCCCCCAGCAGTAGCATCAGGCGGGTGAAATCCCGCTGAAAATTTTCGAGTTCCTGAACCAGATCCTCATAAGATCTCTGTCTTAAGGTCTTCATCCACAACCCTGCGATGCCTACTAAGGTAGAGCCCAGGGCCAAGGCCTTTACCGCATCCAGGGGAGAGCGGATACCCCCGCTCGTAACTGTCTGAAGCTGTGGACAAGCGGCGATTACCTCGGCAAGGCTGGCCGCAGTGTGAATACCCCAATCCTCAGGAACAGCGGTAGGCTGAGCCCGTCTGTGTTCAATTGCCACAAAGTTTGTTCCGCCTGCCCCGCCAACATCTATCCATTGTACACCGATCCCGGCAAGCTTTTGCGCCACCTCTCGGCTGATGCCAAACCCAACTTCTTTGACTATTACCGGAACGGGGCAGATAATAATTAATTCCCGGATATTAGCATACCTTCCCCGGAAGTCAAGATCCCCTTCGGACATTGCCAATTCCTGTGCGCTATTCAGATGAACCTGCAAGGCATCAGCCCTAATCATATCTACCGCGCGCAGCGCTTCCCGAGGGACAACCCCAGCCCCGGTATTCGCTATAATCAGGCCGTCCGGGTTTTCTTCCCGGACAACCATGAAGGTGTCCGTAAGATCCGGGTCAAGCAGGGCTCCGGTCTGAGACCCTACAGCCATGCCAATGCCTGCAGAGCGGGCTGCCCTGGCCAGGGAACGGTTAATTTCCAGCACTTGAGGATTACCCCCGGTCATGGCATTAATAATCAGCGGCATTTTCAGAGAACGCTTGAACACCTCAACCTCAGTGTTTACTTCATGGCTGCTTAGCTCAGTCAGTGCGTTATGTACCAGCCTTATATCCTCCAAGCCTGAAGCGCGGGGGCCTTCCGGCAGGTCAACTGCCCAGCGGATGTGGTCAATTTTGCGGGATTGACGCATGCCAAAAACCCCTTCCAATGGACAATCTCCCTAACAGGATAACACAGGAAACAAAGGTGTTCAAGCAAAGCAAACACGAGGCCGGAACTCGCTCCTATGGAGCTGATCCGACCTCGTGTCGAAAAACTTCAAGCTGCTATTTCCTTGTCCAGAATCTCAAGGAAGGCATTCACCACAACCGTGTCGAACTGAGTGCCGCTTCCCTCCCGGAGTATCTCTCGAGCCCTTTCCCGGGTCATTGCGCCCCGGTAGGGGCGGTCCGTGGTTAAGGCATCGTAAACATCGGCCACCGCCAAAATTCGAGCAGTTAAAGGAATCTCATCCCCGGCTAAACCCTTTGGATAGCCCTTTCCGTCATAGCGTTCATGGTGGTATAGTATTATCTCTGTCACTTCTTCCAGGAAGTAGACGAAATGAATGATCTGTGCCCCAATTTCAGAATGCCTTTTTACCAGGGCAAACTCTTTTGCATCCAAGGCGCCGCGCTTGTTCAAAATAGATTCCGGAATTCCGATCTTTCCAATGTCGTGAAGAATTGCTGCGGTCTCCAGAGTCTGGAGATCTCTGGGCAAGAGTTCAAGCCGAGCGCCGATCTTGTTGGCGTAGGTGGATACATTGGAGGAGTGTCTGGCGGTGTAGCGGTCTTTGGCATCAAGCGCGGTGAGCAGGGCTGAAACTGTCCCCATACTGCTTTGAGATAAAAACGTATCACTCTCTTCCAGGCGCTTGCTCAGGTCTTCCACAACCTCATTATTGCTTTCAATGGCAGTCGTAGCACGTTTAATCAAAACATTAAAGGCGGCTAAAACCAGGAAGGCACTGACGAAGATAAATGACCAGATCACCATGCGCATCCCTGCTAGCTTGTCTGTCCAGGCAGAGTAATCCGTGTATACTTCAAAGGCTCCCACCGCTTTTTCCGACCCTCCCACCATGACTGGCACAATGATCGAGAAGGATTCTGCTTCTTTCTCCGAAGTAATTGCCTGTTTTTGAATTCTGGCACGGTCCAGTTCATCAATCATACCAATCTGGCTTTTATCGCTTGCATATAGAATTTTCCCGTTAAGATCTAATATTACAACCTTCCGCACCCGGTTGCTGCGAATCTCAGTAGGGGAGTATTCCTTATCCAGCAGCTCGATCACATCCGGTCTAAACCCCTGTTTAAAATCCGCTTCAGTATAGTCACGGCCCATGGTTGTAGCTATCAGGGCTCCCGTAGTTTCCCCCAGGGACTCGATGATTTGCTTTTCCACCATTTGGACAGAAAAGTACCCCAAAGAAAGCCAGATAATGGCATATACTAACAGCCACCATACTGACCCGGCATTTAGCCATGTAAGAACCCGCTTTGGATTACAATCCTTGGTCTTCACAGATTTTCACACCTTAAATATTATTCTCTTCAACATTCATTTAAGGTATAATTCGACATATTTCTCGGAATTCCTGTACGCAAGTTAAAAAAGTAACAAAGTCCAGAAAAAAAGAACCACCCTTCAGGGCAGCTCCACCGATAGATTAAGCACCTCTAGATACCCAGGCCCATTTTCGCTTTTACTATTTGCAGGGTCTCAGCGGCAACCCTCTGCGCCTTTTTATTTCCCTCCTCGAGGTAGCTTTGCACCTGGCCGGAAGCAAGCAGTTCATGATACTTGGCCTGAATTTTCCCCAGTTCCCCGTTTATCAGGTCGGTCAAGTCCCCTTTGAACGCCCCATAACCCTTGCCACGGTAGTTTTCTTCGATTTGCTTCAAGCTGTCCCCGGAAATCGTGCTGTACATCGCCATGAGATTGGATATCCCAGGCTTCTCCTCCAGCGAATAGCGAACTTCACTGCCGGAATCCGTAACCGCCCGGGCAATTTTCTTCTTTACAGTCTTGGCATCGTCAAGTAGGTTGATGCGGTTATTTGGATTACTCTCACTCTTGCTCATCTTTTTCACTGGATCGTCGAGGGCCATAATTCGAGCCCCCACTTCCGGGATATAAGGCTCAGGTACCTTAAAGGTATCCCCAAAGCGCTGGTTAAACCGCTGGGCCAGGTCCCTGGAAAGCTCCAGGTGCTGTTTTTGATCCTGGCCCACCGGAACAATGTCAGTCTGATAGAGCAATATATCTGCAGCCATCAGTGCCGGGTAAGTGAACAGGCCGACGCTGAAGTTTTCTTTTCCCGCGCTTTTGTCTTTGAACTGGGTCATGCGGCCAAGTTCGCCAAAATAGGTAATACACTGCAGCATCCAGCTCAGCTCGGCGTGAGCTGGGACCGCGGACTGAACAAAGACAGTTGCCTTTTGCGGATCAATCCCGGCTGCAAAGTACAGGGTGGCCACTTCCAAAATCTTTTGCTGCAGCACCTTCGGATCCTGCGGAACGGTGATCGCATGCAGGTCAACCACACAAAAGAAGCAATCCGCCTCCTCCTGGAGTTTGACGAAATTGCGAATAGCGCCAAGGTAGTTGCCGAGGTGAAGGTCCCCGGTAGGTTGAACCCCTGAAAATACTCGCTTCATTCTTTTTCCACCGCGTGACCGATTGTTTCTCCAATAGTTGCCCGGAAATCATCCGGCTGGTTCTCCAGGGTTTGGGCAGCCTCCTGATTCTGGACCTCTGTCACTGCAGCTTTAAGGGAAAGGCTGATTCTCCTCTCCTCCGGTTTAAACTCAATAACCTTAACCGTAACCTCCTGGCCGACCTGGACCACCTCCTCAGGTTTGGCTATGCGCCGGTCCGAAAGCTGAGAAATGTGAATAAGCCCATCGATTGCATCATCCAGTTTGACAAAGGCGCCAAAGGGCGCGGTTCTCACCACCGTACCGGTAACTAGGGAACCTACCGCATATTTCTCCGCCGCAGCGTCCCATGGACTAGGCATGGTTTGTTTATACCCCAGCGAAACCCGCTGTTTTTCTCTATCTAATTTGAGTATGGCTACCTTGATTTCATCACCCTCCTTGACGATTTCCGAGGGGTGTTTAATCCTGCCGTACGTCATATCAGAGATATGTAGGAGGCCGTCCAAGCCTCCGATATCCACAAAGGCCCCAAAATTGGTCAAGCGGCGCACCGTCCCTTGCACCACCTGTCCCTCCTCAAGCTTTTCCCACAGCCCTGCGGCTGCCAGTTTTGCTTCTTCCTCCAGCACTACACGTTGGGAAAGCACCACCTTGTTCTTTTGCCTGTCAAGCTCCAAAACCCGTAGGCGTAGGGTCTGTCCTAAAAATTGGTTCAGGTCTTCAACAAAGCCTCGCTGGATTTGGGAAGCGGGGACAAAACCGCGCATGCCGATGTCTACGAGCAAACCGCCTTTGACCACTTCCACTACAGACGCTTTCAGTTCGCGCCCTGTCTCAAAGGCATCCTGAATCCCGTCCACCGCCCCGAGCTGGTCCGCCCGGCGTTTGGATAACAGCGGGTAGCCGTCCTCAGTTTCCATTCTTAGCACCATGACCTTAAACTGATCCCCCACCTTCACCACTTCACTTGGGTGAGCAGGGGTTTTAACAGCCAGTTCTTTCAAAGGAATGACACCCTCAGACTTACTGCCGATATCAACCAGCACCTCATCCGGGGTGACACTCACCACAGTTCCACTTACAACCTCACCTTTTTGGACATTCTGCAGGGACTCTTCCCAGCTAGACATATCTTCAAAATCAGTTTCAGGTTCCTTAGGCGCCCCGGGTTCATTAATCTCTGTCATTTTCCTGAAAACCTCCTCTATTATCCAATCAGGTGTGGAAGCGCCTGCAGTGAGCCCAGCCCGCTGCACTCCCACGAACCAACCAAGCTCCAAGTCTTCAGCTGTTTCGACTTGAAAGGTTGGAGTACCTGTTTCTGCGCAAATCTTGGCAAGTTTTTTGGTATTGGCACTTTCCTGTCCGCCAATCACAACCATCACCTGAACCTGGCAGGCCAGATCCTTGGCTGCTCGCTGGCGTTCCCCTGTGGCGCTGCAGATGGTATTCTGTTCCACAAGATCCGGATTTTTCTCCCGCAGGGTTTCCACCACTGCCTGAAAGTTAGCCTGGGGCTGCGTGGTTTGGGCCAGCACCGCCACCCTGCCTAAGTGTGGAAGCAGCGACGCCTCCGCCGAGTCCTGTACCACAATAGCCTGGTTTCCTGTCCAGCCAATAATACCCTGAACCTCAGGATGACTACGGTCCCCAACCACCACAACCTGGCGTCCTTCTCTGGCAAAAGCGGCGGCCAGACTCTGAGCCTTGCTAACAAAAGGGCAGGTAGCGTCCACAACCTCAAGCTTCAACTCCCTGCTCTGTTCATAGACCTCAGGCGCTGCCCCATGGGAACGGATAATAATTCGACCTTCCGAGCTTTCAAGCTCATTTACCGCCTGCAGTCCTCTTTGTTCAAGGTACTCTACCACCTGACGATTATGAATCAGGGGTCCATACGTGGATGCCGGGCCTACCGCAGCAGTCTTTTCCGCCAAATCAATTGCACGCTTTACCCCGAAACAGAAACCGGCGCTTTGAGCCACTAATACTTCCAAACCGCCTGGACCCCCTTGTCAAAACTATTTTTCATATAACTTTGCCAATTTATGCAAAATAAATGACACGCCTGCATTTATTTCGCTAGAGTTCGAGGGGATTCCTGCCTTGAACCCAGGAAATTTTCCCTCAATAGAAAACGGACACGCCTCATCGGTCATGCCCTGGGAATTTCACGTTCTTCTATTTATCACATGCCTGCAGGATTTTGTTTACAACCTCTGGAATGGACAGCCCACCGGTGTCAATTAACACCGCATCCGGCGCTGCTGCCAGTGGAGCGGTCTCCCGGTTCTCATCCTGATTATCCCGCTCTGCAATTTGTCTCCTTAATTCCTCATAGTCCATAGCTTTACCGCTGTTACAAAGTTCCTGCCAGCGGCGCTTTGCTCTTTCCTCCAGGGAAGCGCTCAAAAAGAATTTGTACCTGGCTGCAGGAAGCACATGGGTGCCGATGTCCCTGCCATCCATAATCACCCCGCCCACAGCGGCGATCTTTTGCTGCAGCTCCACCATCCGCTTGCGAACCAAAGGATAACTGGCAACCCGAGACACATTTCCCGAAACCTGCGGCAGGCGGATCTCCTCTGTTACATCCTCGCTGTCGCAAACAACCCGCAGCGGACCTGAATCCGATTGAAATAACTGAATCTCGGTGGTGCAGGCCAACCGGGTTAATTCTACTTCGTCTGCTAGCGCCACCCCTTGCTGCATGGCCTTCCAGGTTAGGGCGCGGTACATAGCCCCGGTATCTACATACAGCAGCCCGAGTTTCTCCGCCACAAGTTTAGCTACCGTACTCTTGCCTGCCCCGGCAGGACCGTCAATAGCTATCTGCAGATCTTTCATTAAGCGCTATCTCCTTTCCCGCCATAGCCTTCCATGCTGGCTTCAGCACCAGCAGAGGATAAAAAACACATCTCAAGGGTGAATTGACTTACCACGGAGTGAAGCATGACGCAGGAGCCGAAAGCATTCCCCGCGAGCGACCGAACGAGAGCACGAATGCTCGCGCCCGATTTAAGTCTACGTTCGCGGTAGTGAGGGAGCGAGCGGTAGGAATGCTCGGCGACGGAGGTTGCGTAACGAAGGGGTAAGTCAATTCGACCCCAGAGACAGTATTCTTCAGAGTAGTAGCGCACAAATCCTCTAAAACACGCACTAACGCAGCCTCTTCAAAGCCTCGAAGAAGCCCGGGAAAGAAACATCGGCCACCTCAGCGTCTTTGATTATTGTCGTCCCCCTTGCGCCAAGGCCCGCGACCGCCAGGGCCATTGCCATGCGGTGGTCATGATAAGTATCAATCACAGCCCCGCTTGGGCGCTTCCCACCTGAAATCCGCAGCCCGTCAGGTAATTCCTCAACCGCTACACCCATCTTACTGAGTTCCGCAGCTACTGCGGCTATGCGGTTGGTTTCTTTTACCTTAAGTTCAGCGGCATCCCGGATTTCAGTGACCCCCTGAGCGTAAGCGGCTGCCACTGCCAGAACCGGAACTTCATCGATTAAACGGGGTATCAGGCTTCCCCCGAGCTTAATTCCCTTTAATTCAGCCGGAGTTATCACCAGGTCTCCTACCGGTTCTCCGGATACCGTCCGCTGGTTTTCCACCCTGATCCGTGCGCCCATCTCCCGGAGAACTTCCAGAATGCCGTCCCGGGTCGGGTTTAGGCCCACATTTTTAAGCCGGATTTCCCCGTCTGCAACAATAGAACCCGCAACCAGAAAAAAGGCTGCCGAGGAAATGTCACCAGGAACATGCACAGACTGGGCGATCAGGGTAGGTTCTCCCTGCACCGCGACTTCGCAGCCTGAGACTTCAACCTTGGCCCCGAAAGCCCGCAGCATTCTCTCCGTGTGATCACGGGAAGCGTGGGGCTCCCTGACAACCGTGGTTCCTGACGCATACAGCCCTGCGAGCAGCACTGCGCTTTTGACCTGGGCGCTGGATACCGGACTGGTAAACGTGATCGGGGTTAACTTCCCCCCTTTCACCGCCAGCGGGGCCCGGTTGGAGTTTTCCCTTCCCAGGATCGCAGCCCCCATTTGACTGAGAGGACTGGTAACCCTCTGCATCGGTCTGCGGCGAATAGTGGGGTCCCCGCTTAAAACAGAGCAAAAAGGCTGTCCGGCCAATATTCCCAGCAGCAGACGAATAGTAGTGCCGGAGTTACCCACATCCAATATATCATCAGGTTCGGATAGCCCGTTAAGCCCTTTGCCCTGTACTCTCAGACTTCCTGGGCCCAGTTCCTCAACCTCGATTCCAAGCTTGCGAAAACAGGAGATTGTACTTAGACAGTCCTCTCCCGGCAGAAAGCCGCTAATCTCGGTAACTCCTTGCGCCAAGGCTCCAAACATCACCGAGCGGTGGGATATGGATTTGTCCCCGGGAACTGTAATTTCGCCGTTCAGCTTGGCGGCAGGATCTATTCTTACCTCCATGGCTCTACTCCTTTAATTCCTGTCTACCTTTAGGCCCAGCCCCTGCAAGAGCTCTAAAGCCCGCAGGGATGCAGCTTCACCTTGGACACCCAAAATGATTCTGCCGGGAGCCCCATCCTCGACCTGCAAAACCTCGATATTAGCAATGTTTATATTGCCCTCACCCAAGGCTTTAGTGACCATGCCCAGGGCCCCCGGGGAGTTAGGCACTGCGACAAGCATTTCTACCAGGTCCGCCAATTTTCCTTTAACTTGCCGCCTGTAGGCGCCGCGAATTCCCCCTGCTTCGTCAAAAGCCTGATGGATAACCTCACCAGTCTCATTCCTTACCGCCCGTTCCAGCTTATTAAGCTGCTCGCGAAAGGTTTGCAGGGAGCCGAGGATCATTTCTTTATTTGCCAGACAAACCTCCTGCCACATTACCGGACTGCTCTCAGCAACCCTTGTTCCGTCCCGAAAACTGCCTGCCGCAAGGTTCAGGCTGCCCGGCTGTTCCTTTTCCAGGCAGCGGGCGGCTTGAGCCAGGGCCACAGCCACCAGATGCGGCAGGTGGCTAAGCGTTGCCACAGCGCGGTCATGTTTGACACAATCCATGATTACCGGGACAGCGCCAAGAATCCGAACCAGTTCCGTAATGATTTCCACCGACCGGGGCGAACAGTTAACACCTGGGGTAATCACGTAAAAAGCATCATTAAATAGAAGAGGATTGGCCCCGGCAATCCCAGCCTGTTCCGTCCCAGCCATGGGGTGCCCGCCTACGAATTCCACCCCTGCGGGCAGCATTGTAGCGGCAAGTTCGACCAGGTTTGTCTTTACACTTCCCACATCACTCACTATCACCCCGGGCTGCAAGTAGGGAGAGATGCTGCGGATTAAGCCGGCAGCAGCCCCAACCGGAACCGCGAGCACCACAACCTGGGCGTCCGCAAGACCTGCCTTCAAGTCCTGCGTCACCCGGCTGGCCGCGCCTAGCTTTAGTCCTTGTTCAAGGGTGGTACGATCCTTGTCAATTCCGGTAATTTCATATCCCTTTTCGCTCAGCGCCCGTCCCATGGAACCACCTATCAGACCCAAACCGATTATCGAAATCCTGCGGATCACCGCATACCCTCCAATCAAAGCCAAATTGTGTTATAAGGTCCTGCCCATTACCTCCGCTACCTTGCGCAGATCACCCATCAACCCGGCAAACTGTTGCGGGGTCAAGGACTGGGGACCGTCGGACATGGCCTTGGACGGTTCAGGATGGACCTCGATCATTAAGCCGTCCGCGCCAGCAGCAATCGCGGCCATGGACATTGGCTTCACCGTATCCCTGCGCCCGGTTCCGTGACTTGGGTCAATTATGACCGGGAGATGGGAGAGCTGCTTCAAGACAGGAACCGCACACAGGTCAAGCGTATTGCGGGTATGGGTTTCAAAGGTGCGGATTCCCCGTTCACAGAACATGACGTTATAATTGCCGCCCGCCATTAAATATTCTGCAGCCATAATCCATTCCTCATAGGTTGCAGAGGGACCGCGTTTCAACATTACTGGTTTGTCGCACGTTGACAATTCCCGCAGCAGGAAAAAGTTTTGCATATTCCTTGCCCCGACCTGCAGAATATCGGCGTAGTTTGCCACAAGCTCAACATTTCTGGGATCAACCACCTCTGTGACTATCAACAATCCGGTCTGCTCCCGGGCTTCGGCCAACAGCTTCAGGCCTTCTTCTTCCAGACCCTGAAAGGAATAAGGAGAGGTGCGGGGCTTAAAGGCTCCCCCTCTGAGGATGGTTGCGCCGGCCTGTTTCACGGCCCTGGCTGTTTCCAGGATCTGATCCCTGCTTTCCACTGCGCAGGGACCGGCCATTACGTGTACCTGGTTCCCGCCGATTTTCAGACCATTGATATCGATGACTGTATCCTGCGGATGGAATTCCCGTCCGGCAAGCTTATAGGGGCGCAGGATGGGAACTACCTTATCAACGGCTGGATAAGCCTCAAGCGCCAGAGATTCCAGGCGCGACTTGTCTCCGATTGCGCCAATTATTGTCTTTTCAACCCCTTCAGAAAGATGCACGCTCAGTCCCTCCTGTTTTATGCGTTCAACTATTTCTTCTACTTGTTCGGGACTCGCTCCGGTACGCATTACGATTATCATATACTAAACCTCCTGAATCGATGTTCGAAGTTCGATGTTCGGTTGGTGCCTCGCTGGGAAATACTGTCTATCGAGAAGGTTTCCTTGGGTTTGCTCGGGTCGAATTGACTTACCCCTTCGTTACGCAACTCCCTCGCCGAACATACTAACCGCTCTCAACCTCACTCTCGCAAAAGTAGACTTAAATTGGGCGCGAGCACGTTGCTCCGTTCGGCTGTTCGCGGAGTATGTTTAGCGGCTCGCTCGTGATGTCTCCACTCCGGGGTAAGTCAATTCACCCTTGAGATGTTGGGAATTTTCATCCGCAGCTGACGTTGCTGCCGGATGGAAGGCTTGTCCGTTGTTTCCTATCCGGCCTGGAGGATTTCTTTGAGGGCGGTGAGGACTTCGGTGTTTTGTTCCGGGGTGCCTACTGTGATGCGTTGGAAGGTAGGATAGCCGAGGAGATGGCCTGGGCGGACGATTATTCCCTTGCGCAGCAGGGCTTCGAAGATTCCTTGGCTGGGCTGGGCAAGGTCGGTCAGGAGAAAATTCGCCTGGGAATCGATTACTGTGCAGCCCAGTTGTTCCAGGCCGGACTTGAGCTGCAGCTTGCCTGCGGCATTTTTGCTCAGGATATCTTGCAGATATTCTTTGTCCTGCCAAGCGGCGGCTGCTGCCTCCTGTGCTGCCAGGTTTCCGTTAAAAGGATCTCTGACCCTGTTCATATAGTCGATAAGCTTGGCTGAACCAACTCCAAAGCCCATGCGCAAACCTGCCAAACCATAGGCCTTGGCAAAAGTTCGCAGTACGAGCACATTCTGGCTCCCGCTTTGTAGATATTTTAGCCCGCTGCCGTAGTTCTTATCAGAAACATATTCGAAGTAAGCCTCATCGAAGACGATGAGCACAGAGTCTGGAACAGAAGCCATAAACTCATCCAGTTCCCGTTCGCTGACAATTGTGCCGGAAGGGTTGTTCGGATTGCAAATAAACAAAGCCTTGGTTTTGGGGCTGATCTTCGCCGCCATTGCTTTGAGGTCGTGACGGTAGTCCTTAAGCGGAACCTCTATCGCAATCCCGTTCATTAGCTCGGTCACGGTTTTATAGCGCGGGAAGGTTTGCTCGGCCATGATCACCTCATCCCCGGGATCTACATAGGCTTTAGCTATGCCCTGCACCACTTCTTCTGAACCGTTGCCCACCACAAGCTGGTCAATTTCTACCCCTAAATCCGCGGCAATCAGTTTCTTTAGTTTGGAAGCATTGGCATCCGGGTAGACAGAGGCTTGCTCCAGGGCCTTACGAGCAGCGTCTATGGCGCGCGGGGAAGGACCCCAGGGATTTTCATTCGACGCCAATTTGATTACCCGGGTTAGTCCGAGTTCCTGCTGCACCTCTTCCATCGGTTTCCCGGGTACGTACATAGCCAAATCGGCAACATTAGATCTAGCTTTGACAGACATTGTTAACAAACCTCCATAAAAACAAATAGAGACGCCCGGTTAGAGGGCGTCAAAAAACCAGCAGCGCTCCTACCGTACTTCCATCCTACAGGTTAAGGTCCTAAACCGAACAAATCCCTTGGGCCAAGCCCCTACCAAACTACATAATTAAGAACGATGATACCATAGATATATGCGTCTGACAACCCTCGCGTTCCGGCAGGTTCAGGTGTAACTTCCCGCTCCAACCAAGTCTTCATCTAACTGCAGAATGCAGATCGGCTGAGTCCCTCTTTCAGCCTTCTGACAAACTGCTTAATTTCTACTTCAGCCTGGGAAACATCTTTGCCGTATTTCTCCACCAGGTTCACAATCGCGCTTCCTACGATGACCCCGTCCGCAAGATCCTTCATCTCTCTGGCCTGTTCTGGTGTGGAAATCCCAAAGCCCACTGCGATAGGCTGCTCAACCTTACTGCGTACCCGCTGCAGAAAGTCCTGCACACCGTGATCCAATTCCCTGCGCGCACCGGTAACCCCGGTGACCGAAACACAGTACACAAAACCGTTCTCACGCTCAGCCGCCTGGGAAATCCTAGCCTCTGTGCTGGTTGGGGCCAACAGGGGAATCAGATACATACCTTTGGCGTAAAGCTGCTCCGCTAACGGTCCGCTCTCCTCAAGCGGCAAGTCAGGCACTATCAAGCCGTCAACCCCGCTGCGGGACGCTTGCTCGGCAAAGCGTTCCAGGCCGTACTGCAAAATAGGGTTGTAATAACTCATTAATATTAGCGGGACTTGCGTGTCCCGGCGCACAACTACCACTAAATCCAGGATAGACTGCAGAGTGGTCCCTGCGGCCAGGGAACGTTGACCGGCCATTTGGATGGAAATACCGTCCGCCATTGGATCGGAAAACGGCACCCCAAGTTCAATCAGGTCCGCTCCACCCTCAGCCAGGGCCTTGACCAGATTAACAGTGGAAGGAATATCCGGATCTCCCCCCATAATATAGGTGACAAGGGCCTTCTCCCCCTGCTCTGCCAAAGCTCTAAAGGTTCTGGCGATGCGATTATCCTTTAACCCGCTCACTTAATCCACCTCCAGATTTTCCGCCATGGTTTGCACGTCTTTATCTCCACGGCCGGAAAGGTTCACCACTACTACCTGGTCCCTGGAAAGCTGAGAGGCAAGCTTTGCGCCATAGGAGACCGCATGCGCACTCTCAAGCGCAGGGATGATCCCTTCGGTTTGGCAGAGGAGCTGGCATGCTTCGAGAGCTTCAGAATCCGTAACGCCAACATATTCTGCCCGGTTAAGCTGTTTCAGCAGACTGTGCTCAGGGCCAACCCCTGGGTAATCAAGGCCAGCCGAAATAGAATGAGTTGGGGTGATCTGCCCATCACTGTCCTGCAGCAAATAAGACATAGCTCCGTGTAAAACCCCGATACTTCCCTTAACCAGGGTTGCAGCGTGAGCCCCGCTGTCAATTCCCCTGCCGGCTGCCTCCACACCGATCAGCTTAACCTCTTGATCCTGAATAAAGGGATGGAAAAATCCGATCGCATTGCTTCCGCCCCCGACACAGGCTACGAGATAATCCGGCAATCTTCCCAGGCGAGACAAGGATTGCTCCCTGACTTCCTTGCCGATCACGGTCTGAAAATCTCGCACGATTAACGGATAGGGGTGAGGCCCGGCCGCGGTTCCAAAGCAATAAAAGGTATTGCGCACGTTCGTGACATAGTCACGGAAAGCCTCATTTATGGCGTCCTTCAGAGTTTTGCTGCCGGAGGTTACGGAGATCACCTTGGCCCCGAGCATTTTCATCCGAAAGACATTCAGGGCCTGACGATGGACGTCCTCCTCACCCATGTAAACCTCGCATTCCAAGCCAAACAGGGCACAGGCGGTGGCGGTGGCAACTCCGTGCTGTCCGGCCCCGGTCTCCGCGATAACCCTGGTTTTGCCCATGCGTTTTGCCAAAAGGATTTGTCCTATGGTGTTATTTATCTTGTGCGCACCGGTGTGGTTCAGGTCCTCACGTTTAAGATAAACCTGCGCTCCTCCTAGTTTCTCAGTCAGCCTCGCTGCGTAATAAAACATGGAAGGACGTCCCACATAATCTCTCAAATAGCTGCGAAATTCCGCTTCAAACATAGGGTCATTCTTCGCCGCAGCATATGCTTCGATCAATTCCTCAAAGGCAGGTACCAAGGTCTCCGGTATATACATTCCCCCGAATGGCCCGAACCGCCCCTGTTCATCAGGATAGCTCATCCCTTACTCCTCCTTATCTCAGACATGAGTTGCCGGATCAATTCCGGATCCTTCTCCCCATTCAACTCCACTCCGCTGCTGACATCAACTGCGTAGGGATGAACCTGGCTGATAGCCTGCCTGACGTTTTGCGGGTTTATTCCACCTGCCAGGATAAGCGGCTTGCCGCAGGCTTTGGCCTCGATCGCCCGGGTCCAGTCAAAGGTCTGCCCCGTCCCCCCCTGTTTTCCAGCCACCTTGGTGTCCAGCAAAAAGGAGTTAACCTCTGTATATTGCTCCAGAACTGCCGGGTCCCAATCCGTTCCAACCGCGAAGGCCTTAAGCGTTTGGTAGCTCCAACGCCGGCAGTATTCCGGGGACTCATCACCGTGAAATTGCAGTACATCCAACTTACAGAAAACGCCTAACTCTTCCACGCTATAGCGAGGTTCGTTGACAAAAACCCCAACCTTGCTCACGAAAGGGGGCAGGGTTAAGATGATTTCCCGGGCCAACTCCGGGTTGATCCTGCGCGAACTTGGCGCAAACACAAAGCCCAGGGCATGTGCCCCTGCCTCCACAGCCGCATGTGCTGCTTCCATGCTCTTAATCCCGCAAATCTTGACTCTGGTCAACTAAGTTTTCCTCCTGTTTCAACAGCTCCCTGAAGCAGACGCGCGGTCGCACCGGTCACATCTGTTTCCCGGGCCAAAGCTTCCCCTACCAGTACGGCCTTAACCCCGCCTTGGGCCAGCAGCCGTAAATCTTCCGGCCGGCTGATCCCGCTCTCGCTCACTATCAGCCTTCCCGGCGGGACTTGCTTTGCCAACTCGAGGGTAAGCCCTAAATCAGTTTGGAAGGTGGCCAAGTCCCGGTTGTTAATCCCGATGATTTTGGCCCCTGCCTCCAGGCTTTTAGTCAAATCCTCCTGAGTATGGGTCTCAACTAAAGGTTCCATACCAAGTTTCCGGGCCAGGCCGATAAACTCGCTTAATTGGCCCTGGCTCAAGATGCGGGCAATAAGTAGTACCGCATCTGCGCCGGCAGCGCGGGACTGGTAAATCTGATAGGGCTCCAGGATGAAATCCTTGCGC
>Ga0255338_1002115_pt1 | contig 31700 bp, 26 predicted proteins | sample MeOH1_35cm_T4_19_FD_203715 | JGI IMG/M metagenome (GOLD analysis project Ga0255338, IMG submission 203715) | Sandy soil microbial communities from University of British Columbia, Vancouver, Canada - MeOH1_35cm_T4_195 | ecosystem: Engineered > Artificial ecosystem > Sand microcosm > Unclassified ... | reverse complement strand
CGTGCGCCTCCAGCAGGCGGCGGAACTTCAGCAGCGTGGTGGCATCCGGTGCCGCCTCGCGTGTCAGGTCCATGCCCACGAAGCGGCGGATGGCCTGACTGTCGTACAGCGCGTCCTCGATGCCCTCATCCGACAGTCCGAAGCACTGTTGCACGATGTACATCCGCAGCATCCGCTCCAGGCCGATCGGCGGGCGGCCGGCGCCACGCCCCTTCGGATAGAACGGCTCGATGGCCGCCGCCAGCGCCGCCCACGGCGTGAGCGCCTCCAGCTGGGTCAGGAACCGATCCCGCCGCGTCTGCTTCTTCTTGCCGGCGTATTCCAGGTCGGAAAAACTCGCTTGCATCGTCCAAGCCCCCGCAGACACTGTGTGGGCGATCATTATCTCAAATACGCCCGCCTGCGGACGGCGGGGCGGGGAATAAATCAGTGTTTCCTTAGAACGACTTCCCGATATTGCTGTATCGGCATAAGGCGGCTGGCCAGAAGCGCAGCGATCGTGATCTGTCTCCTTAACAATTTGTCTTGATCCCTCTTACATCCATCGTCGTCATTCGAACAATTTTTCGGCGTATCAGTCGCAGGTTTCCGATCAGGGAAGGGAATAACGTTCGGATGCTCGTCCTGGTTAAAGAGCGAGATCGCGGCACCCGCCACCACCGCGGCGGTGGCAGCAACAGCCTCACAACCACCTGCGGCGCACACACCCGGGATTACCAAGAATGGAAACAACCCGTCCGGGTCGGTAAACCTCAGCGGATTGGCATTCACGTAGAGATACGTATTCACGCCCCCCGCCAGCCCCACGGGGTCCGGGCTCAGGTACCGCCCGCTGGTGGGGTCATAGTAGCGCGCCTGGTTGTAGTGCAGGCCGGATTCCGGGTCGAAAACCTGGCCGGCGAAGCGCAGGTTCACCGTGGTCGGGGTGCCGTCGCCGTCGGGGTCTTCGTCGGGCAGGCTGCTGCCGAAGGCGTCGGACTCCCAGCGCCAGACCAGGGTGCCGGCTTCGTTTCTGGCCGCTCTGGGGGTATCGAGGTGGTTGGTCTCCAGGTACAGCACCCGGCGGCTGGGGCGGTGGTCGATCTGTGCCACCGGGGTGTCGTCGCGCCACACGTAGCTCCTGATCGGGCCGCTGGCGTCGGTCTCGGCGAGCAGGTGGTCGGCCTGATCGTAGGCGTACAGGACGGTGGCCACGCCCTGCGGGGCGGCGGCGGTGGTTTCCTTGCGCGTGCGCCGGTGGCGGGCGTCGTAGTGGTAGGTGGCCAGCAGGGTGCCGGACAGGCGCACGGTCTTCAGCCGCCCGGCGCCGTCCCAGGTGTAGCTGAAGCCGGCCTGGGCGGTGGTGTGGCCGGCGGCGTCGAGCGTGACCGCACCCTGCGGGCGGCTGCTCAGGCGGTTGCTGCTGGGGGCGTACACGTAGCTGCCGACTCCGTCGCTGGTGCGGTTGCCGCCCCCATCGTAGCCGAAGCTCTGAGTGATGGCCGGTCCCTGCTCGCGCGTGAGGCGGTCCAGGGCATCGTAGCGGTAGGTGGTGGTGTCCGGCGCGCTGCGGGTCAGGACGTTGCCGTTCACGTCATAGGTGTAGGTGGCGTCGCTGGCGTGGGCGTGGGGCAGCAGCCCGATCACGCCCGGCAGCACGATCAGCAGCCAGGGGGCCAGGCCGGGCCTTCGGCTGCGCCGCACCAGGACCAGCAGCAGCACGCTGCCGAGCAGGATCGCGCCCCACTCACCCAGCGTCGGGATGTCGTCGCCGGTGGTCTCGCCGCCGCCTGCGCTCCCGCCGCTGTGGGCCTGTGCGCTGCGCTGGCCGTCGGCGTCGTAGGTGGCAGTCTGGGTCACGCCGTTGCCCAGGGTCTGGGCGGTCAGCGCGCCGGCGGCGTCGTAGGCGAGGGCCTGCGCCAGGGTCTCGCTGGCACTGGCCAGCGCACTCACCCGACCGGCCGCGTCGCGCGTCAGGCTCAGGTTCTCGCCGCTGGGCAGGGTGGTGGCCAGCAGCCGCCCGGCGCCGCTCAGGGTATAGGTGGTGGTCCGGCTCACGCCGGCCTCGGTGCGGGTCTCGGCGATCAACCGCCCCTGCGCGTCGTAGGCGTAGGTGGTGTCGCCGGCACTGTCCTGCACCCGGCACAGCCGGCCGATGCCCAGGCTGCACCCCGGCGCGGCATCCCAGGTGTAGGCGACCGTCTCGCCGCTGCTCCAGGTTTCGGTCAGCGGGCAGTTCAGGGCGTCGTAGGTGGTGGTGACGGTCACCCCGCGCGCATCGGTGCGGGTCAGGACATTGCCGGCGGCATCATGGGTGGCGGCGCTGGTTCCGCGGTCGGGGCTTTGCTCCTGGGTCAGGTTGCCCAGGCCGTCGTAGGTGTAGGCGGTGGCGGCGCCGTTGGGGGCGGTCAGACCGGTCAGGCGGTTCTGGCGGTCGTAGCCCAGCGCGGTCAGTCCGGTCAGCGCGTCGGTGAGCTGCGTGAGGCGGTGGCGGGCGTCGTAGGCCTGGCCGGTGGTCTGCGCCTTGGGGTCGGTAATGCTGGTCATGTTGCCCTGCGCGTCGTAGGCGTAGGCGGTGGTCTGCCCGGCGGCGCCGATGGCTTGCTGCACGCGGCTCAGGGCATCGAACACCCGCGTGCGGCTGCGCGCCACGCTGCCGTCCGGGTTGCGCCAGGTCTCGCCCACGGCATTGCCGGCGGCGTCCAGGGTGTAGACGATGCGGTTGCCGGCCGCGTCGGCGACTTCGGTGAGCCGCCCGGCGCCGTCGTAGGTGTAGGCCGCGAAGCTGGCGTCCGCCAGGGTGACCCGGCCCAGGTGCCCGGCGGCGTCGTAGGTGAGCGCGGTGGTGGCCCCGGCGGGGGTGACGGACCCCAGCCGGCCGCGCGCGTCGTAGGCGTAGACGGTGGTGACGCCGTTGGGGTCGGTGGACTCGCGCAGCCGCCCGGCCCCGTCGTAGCGGGTGAAGTTGGTGACCTGGCCCAGCGCGTTGGTGACGCGCATCAGGTCCCCGCGCCGGTGGTCGGCGGTGGTGTCGGTGTAGTAGGCGTAGGTCGTCAGGTCGGTCACATCGGTGCGCGGGCCGTTGACGGTCAGCACCTGGCCGTCGGCGTTCCAGGTGTGGGTCCACACCCGCGCCATGCCGGTCAGCGTGGCGGTGAAACCCTGGCTGCCGTCCGGATCGGTGCTGGCCTGCTCGGTGCGCGTCAGCACGTTGCCTTCGGCGTCGTGGGTGTAGGTGATGCGCCGGCCCGGCTCGGCGTGGCGCAGCGGCAGGCGCGAGCTGGCATGCCACTCGGTGCTGAGGGTGCGCGTGACGCCAGGCACCGTCGTACCCGGACAGGCTGCGCCGGACAGGCCCTCCACGCGCCGGGTTTCGAGGTTGCGGGAAAGATCGAAGGTGGAACAGGTGAGGTTGCCGTTGAAGTCGCGCCGGGCGGTGGGGTTGCCGTTGGCGTCGCGGGTGAGGGCCTGGGCGGTGTCGCCGCAGCCGCTGGTGCAGGGTTGCGACAGCCCGGCCAGGCGCGCCACCTGCTGCTGCACGGCAAAACTGTAGGCGCGCACGGTGCCCAGCGGGTCGGTGATCCGGGTGCTGCCGTCCGGCTGGTAGGCCAGCGTGTAGGCATCCACGCCGCCTGACCGGCTGGAACCGGTGGCGCGGCCGTCCGGCGCGTAGGTCCAGGTCGACACGCGGATGCCGCGCTCGTCGGTCAGGCCGGTGAGGGCGTGCGGCAGGTTGGCGCCGCCGGTGTGGGCGGCTTCGTTGTAGTGGTAGCTGCGCGTGAGCGCGCCGGGGTAGGTCACGCTCGCCAGCTTGCCGGCGGCGTCGTAAGCGTAGCCGAGCGCCTGCCCGTCGGGCGCGGTGAGGCCGGCCAGGCGGCCCTGCGCGTCGTAGGTAAGGTCGAGCGCCTGGCCGTAGCTGTGGGTGACGCGCGTGAGGCGACCGGCCGAGTAGGTGAGCGTGTGGCTCAGGCCGGCGCGGTCGCGCACCGACGCCAGCACGCCATCGGGACCATAGGTCTCGACGGTCGTCTCGGTCCTGCACCGCGCCAGAGCACGACCTCGGCGCTGTGGACTTCGACTGATTTTCCAACCATCTGGCTCAGAACGCAGTGCAAGAACGTTCACGGCGCAGTGGGTCCAGCGGGAACCCCGGCGAGCGGTGGCCGCGCCCGATGAGCAGCAAGCCCGCCACTCTCGAAAATCAATATCTTTGACGCAGACAGCACTGGCCAGCGTCACAGGAATGTCACAGACCCGTGGTTTTTTAGGCAGGTCCAACCTGCGATCTGTGCCGGCGCCAACCAGGAAGTACCGCCATGAACTTCAGAATTTCATGCGAGGCAGGAAGCAGAACCTTCGCGGCTTTGCTTGCGGGGGCGCTTTGCGCCGCCCCGGCGGCCGCTGCGCCGCCGCGGTACGCCATTGTCGATCTGGGGGTGCTGCCGGGTGGCGGCGGCTTTTCCAGGCCCTACGCGATCAGCAACGACGGTCACGTGGTCGGTGCGATGAGTGTCGGCTCGGGACTGGTAGAGGCCTTCATGTGGCGTAACGGCGTACTCACCGATCTGGGCGATCTGGGGGCCGTCCACGACAACAGCTACGCGCTTGGGATCAATGATGCCGGTCAGGCGGTGGGCTTCAGCCGGCTCGGCGACGCCCCTTTCGAGGGTCCGGACGTGCCCTTCGTGTGGCAGAGCGGCGTCATGTCCGTGCTGCCCGGCACGCAAACCAACGGGGTCGCAGCGGCCATCAACAACGGCGGTACGGTGGTCGGGGCGATCGGAACCCCGGGCGATGAACGCGCAGCGCGCTGGAGCGGCGGCGCGTGGAGCCTGCTGACGGGCCTGACGGGTGTCCCTGGCGGTGCGCGGGCCATCAACGAGGCTGGGCAGATCGCCGGCACCTACGAACAGGCCGGGGGCACGCATGGCTTTTTGTGGGAGGCGGGCGTCGTAACGGATTTGCGCGACTTGCCGGGCGGCGACGACTTCACCCTGGTGAACGCGCTGAGCGAAATCGGGTGGGTAGTCGGGGAGAGCGCCGGGGCGGATGCGCGGCACGCTTTCTTGTGGCGGGCCGGAATCGGCATGGTTGACCTGGGGGTACTGCCCTCCGGAGGCGGACTGGGCAGCGCATCTTTTGGCGTCAACGCGAGCGGCTGGGTAGTCGGGGAGAGCGGAGTTGCCGGCCCCGTCAACAAGCGCGCCTTCCTGTGGTCGGGCGACACCGGGATGCTGGACCTCAATGAATTGCTGGGCCCCGCGGCCGGCTGGCTGTTGACCAGCGCATTTGCCATCAACGATGCGGGCTGGATTACCGGCATTGGGCTGAATCCCGATGGTCAGAGTCGCGCCTTTGTGCTGACCCCGGTGCCGGAGGCGCGGACTCTGACCCTGTTGTTGGCAGGTCTGCTGGCGCTCGGGCTGCGGCGGGGCGGCTGGGCGCGCGCAGGGCGGGGCCGCGCCTGACGACCCGGATCATCTCCCACTGTTTGGCTCGGCCGGCTCGCCACTGCCGATCGTGCTGCCCAACCCGCCGGGAGCTACTGCGGTGCTGCCGCTGGTAAACGCGATCAGCTCTATTGCGCTGCTCGTAGTGCTCGTCCTGCTGGTCGTGCCGGACTTCTCGCTCACGCTGCATGGATCGCTCACCGATCTGATGCTCGCCGGAACGGCGCCAGGGCTTATCGCAACTTCGTTTTCGGTGCAGGCCATGCGGGTGCTCGAAGGCGGAGGCCGCGCAGCGCTGTGCCTGGCCGTGGGGGTGGCGATACTCGCCGGCCTGCATCGCGCAGACGCAACTACAGCCGGGGCAGGCGAGTAGCGGCAGCGCCGCCGGGTCGCCACGCGTACTGCGTGCCGGTAGGCGCGGTTGTACAAATGCCTTACGCTCGAACAACGCGCCCGGACAGCGGTGTTATAGAGGCGCTCGACGGTTCTGGTTTTGTCCATCATCGCCAAGTGGGCACCACCCGGCTTCAACCATAATTTCCAGAGGAAACCAATGAGCAACGACGTATCGACCGCCCTGGCCGCCCCCCTGTCCGGCCAGGTCCACCCGCAGGTGGCCGCCCATCTGGCGCAGATGGCCGCCATGAACGCGCCGCCGATCGAGGCGCTCACGGCCGAGCAGGTGCGTTTCGGCTTTGGCATGCAGATGAAGATGACCGCCGGCCCGGCCACGCCGCTGGCGCAGGTGCGTGACCTGAGCCTGCCCGGCCCGGGCGGCGCCATCAAGGCGCGGCTGTACCGGCCCACGACCGACGGTACCCTGCCCGGCCTGGTGTTCTTCCACGGCGGAGGCTGGGTGATCGGCGATCTGGACAGCCACGACGACCTGTGCCGGGATCTGGCCGCCCAGGCCGGCTGCGCCGTGCTGGCCGTGGATTACCGCCTGGCGCCGGAACACCGCTTTCCGGCCGCGGCCGACGATGCCATTGCCGCGACCGGCTGGGTCGCCGCGAATGCGGCGCAGCTGGACATCGATCCGACCCGTCTCGCCGTCGGCGGCGACAGTGCAGGCGGCAACCTGGCCGCCGTGGCGGCGCTCGCCGCCCGCGACGCCGGCCGGCCACTGGCCGCGCAACTGCTGATCTACCCGGTCACCGACATGTCGCGCCTGGAGGGCGAGTCTTACGCCACCTGCGGCGAAGGCTACGGCCTGACCGCAGGCGCCATGGTCTGGTTTCGCGATCACTACCTGACGGATGCGCAAGCCGCCCGCGACTGGCGCGTGTCGCCCCTGCTGGCGGGCGATCTGGGCCGCCTGCCACCGGCGCTGGTGGTGACGGCGGAATTCGACGTCCTGCGCAGCGAGGGCGAGGCGTATGCCAAGCGCCTGGCCGAAGCCGGCGTGCCTACAAAGCTCAGCCGTTACGACGGCATGATCCACGGCTTTGCATCCATGGCCGGCGTACTCGACGTCGGGCGCACGGTGCGGGGCGACATGGCGCAGTGGCTCAAGGGCGCACTGGGCGGTTGATGCAGCGCTGAATGGATCCGCCCGGATGTCTTGCAGGATGTCTTGAGCGAAGCCGCCAAAAAACCCTGTGGGAGCGCCGCGTTGCTGCGCGATGATCGCCCGGCATAGGCAGGCTCCCACAGCCCCTCCGACACCCGGGATGCCTGGCGCAGGCAGCGCGGCCCCGACGCCGGCCCTTCCCGATCAGAACGGCTTACGGACAGCCGTTGACCCCGGTCAAGAGGCGCAGCCGGCGCCCGCCTGATCATGCGTCCTGCCGGTCATGCCGCGCGCACGAGCAAGGCTCGACAGCCGCCGTCGTTGCCTGCGGTCACACGGGCAGGGCGTATCCGAGCGTCCGCGTAGCGTGTGCCCGGATCGACCCCAGGGCACCCGCCCGGGGGTGAGCGGGCACCTGCGTGGCCACTCGATACCGCCTGCTGGAAGCTGCCACTCAAGGAGATGAGGAACGATGGCAACCCACACCCCCACCCCAAGCGAAACACTGCTGCGCGCCTACATGCGCGCCCCGCTGCTGGCCGTACCGACCGCATTGCTGGCGGTCGGCATGCTCGGTGGCATGGCCGTGGTCTGGTACCTGTGCCTGACCGGCCAGATGAGCTACTGGGCCGGCGCACTCATCAACGGCCTGCTCAGCTACGGCCTGTTCAGCCCGATTCACGACGGCGCGCACCGCGCCATTTCCAGGATCGGCTGGCTCAACGAGTCGATTGCCGACGTGTCGCTGCTGTTTCTGTTTCCGTATGCGCCGATGGTGGCGCTGCGCTGGCTGCACAACCAGCACCACATTCACGCCAACGGCGTCGAGGATCCGGACCGCTTCGAGCACGACGCGCCCCAGTGGCAAGCGCCGCTGCGCTGGGCGTTATTCGACGCCTGGTACATCTATTACTTCTTCACCCGCGGCTGGCACCTGGCCAAGAAGCACAAGACCGAGCTGATCGTGTTCTACGCCTGCGTGCTGTCGACCCTCGGCGTCCTGATCTGGGCGGGTCTGGGCTACGAACTGTTCATGCTGTGGTTCATTCCGACCCGGATTGCGCTGTTCCTGATCGCGGTGGTGTTCGTCATCCTGCCGCACCATCCGGCGCTCGTGAGCCATCAGGAAGACCCCTACCTGGCCACCACCATGCGCATGGGCTGGGAGTGGCTGCTGACGCCCCTGCTCGTGTACCAGAACTATCACCTGATCCACCACCTGTACCCGACGGTGCCCTTCTACCAGATGCACAAGGTCTGGTACCTGCGCTACGACGAGCACGCCCGGCACAACGTCAGCTACCAGACGGCGTTTGCGCTGGAGCCGCAGAACATGCAACTGCACCGACAGTTCCATGCGAAAGCCGGTGCCGCGGCAAGCGACACGATGGCAAGGCCCGCGAGCGCCTGACGCAGCCCGGTCGGGCGGGCGCCAAAGCCGCGCCACTGCGGGCACAATCGGCGCATGAACGCGTCCTGCCCGTTGTGCCTGCCAGGCCCCGAAACCGTGCTGTGGCGGGATCACGCAGCCCGCGTGGTGCTGGTCGACGACCCGGCGTATCCGGGTTTTTGCCGGGTGATCTGGCAGGCGCACGCGGCCGAGATGACGGATCTTTCGCCGGCCGAGCGCCATCATCTGATGGGGCTGGTGTTCGGCGTCGAGACGGCGCTGCGCCAGGCGCTACAGCCGGCCAAGATCAACCTGGCGAGCCTGGGCAACCAGGTGCCGCATGTGCACTGGCATGTGATCCCGCGTTTTGCCGATGACGCAACGTTTCCGGATGCCATCTGGGCCGTGCCGCGGCGGACCGGTGCGGCGCGCAGCGTGGACGTCGCGGCGCTGCGCGCGGCATTGCGGATCGCACTGCCGGCCGCCTGAGCGGACAACCCGCCCGTATCACCCGGCGCGGCGCAGGGCCTGCGGCGTAGCCGGCGCGTACAGGTAGTCGCGCGTCAGGGGCACCGCATCGACCTCGGCCGCCAGCTGCACCTGGGCCACGGCCAGGTCGTCGGTCTCGAAAGCGGCCTCCGAGGCCGCCAGGTAAAACTCCCACATGCGGCAGAACCGCTCGCCCATGCGTTCGGCGACCTGCGCGCGCTGCCGCTGGAAGCGGGCCTGCCAGGCGTTCAGCGTCAGCGCGTAGTGGCGGCGCAGCAGCTCCATGTCCATGACCTTGAGCGCGCTGTGCTCGATGCCGGCGGTCAGTTCCGACAGCGCCGGGCTGTAGCCGCCCGGAAAGATGTACTTGCGGACCCAGGCGTTGGTAACCCCCGGCGGCCCCAGGCGACAGATGGTGTGCAGCAGTGCCACCCCGCGCGGGCGCAGGCTGGCCGCCACCTGCCTGAAGAAGCGCGCGTAATACGGCCGCCCGACGTGCTCGAACATGCCGACGCTGACGACGCGGTCGTACTGGCCCGCGTGTTCCCGGTAGTCCTGCAGCAGGAACTGCACGCGGCCTGCCAGCCCACGCTCCTGGGCCGTGCGCTGCGCCACGGCGAGCTGGGAACGCGACAGCGTCAGGCCGGTTACCTGCACGTCGTGGTGCTGCGCCAGATGCAAGGCCAGGCTGCCCCAGCCGCTGCCGATGTCGAGTACTCGCTGCCCCGGTTGCAGGCGCAGCTTGGCGGCGATGTGCTCGGCCTTGGCCCGCTGCGCCGCCTCCAGGCTCAGCTGCGGCACCGCGAAATAGGCGCACGAGTAGTACATCTCCCGGTCCAGGAACAGGCGGAACAGCCACTCGTCGAGGTCATAGTGGTGGGCCACGTTGCGGTAGCTGGCCTGCACCCGGTTCCATTGCTGCAGCAGCCCGCCCAGCATGCGCCGCAGCCAGCCGGCTTCGTGGGCAAGCGCCCCGGCGTTGCGCATCAGCACGGCCAGCAACGTGGCCAGTTCGCCCGGTGCCGCGTCCCATTCGCCGCGCATGTAGGTCTCGCCCAGGGCGAGCTCCGGGTTGGCGAGGATGTGCCGCAGGCTGTCGGCCCGGGCCATGCGCCAGCGTGCGCTGGGCTGATTGCTGCCGAACCGGTGCCGGGCGGGGCCCGGCAGTTCGAGTTCGAGCGTGCCGCGCCGAATCAAGCGGGCGAGCACGGCCAGTTCGCGTTTCATGGCGAAACCTCCCGACCCCCGGCCCGACCATCGCGGATGAAGGGCGCCCCTGGCGGCGACCTGTCCCCGGTCGCCGCCAGGGGCGCAACCGAAAACACCGAAATCTGCGTCCATGATTGAAAGCGCCAACCGCGCCGCGGTCAAGAGCGGACGCGCCGGACCAGCACCACCCAGGTCGCGCTGCGCAGCGTGCCTTGCGTAAGGATTTCGCGGTTGGGTTCCGGATCAGCCTTTTCCGGTCGAACCGCTGCCGGCGTTCATGTGCTCGCGCATCATTTCCGCCAGCTCGCGCCGCAGGAACGCCGGTTCGCCCAGGTTCAGCTCGATCAGCCGGCGCAGTTCGCCAACGCTGTCCAGATCCATGCCGGTGCACTGCCAGCCCAGGGTGTCGGCATCCTGATGTCGCAGGATGGCCGCCATCTGGATGGCGGTGCCCTCGTCGAGCCGAAACACCAGGGTGCAACGCTCGCCAAGCTCGCTGTTCCAGCCCCGCGGCCGGCTGACCAGCGCGCCGTTGAGCGACACGTCGATGGCCTGGCACGGCCAGCTTCGTCCCTGACTTGCGAACTCGGCCTGCACGTGCAGGCTGATGCGGGTGTAGCGGCGGCGTTCGATCATGTTCGTGGACTCCAGCACGGCATCGGCTCCGGCAAGTCAGGCATGGCGCAGCAGAACGCGCAGGGCGCCCGTGCCGCCATCGCGTGGCCCGGCACTGCGCAGCGCCAGCACTGCGGGATGTCCTTTTATCGACTCGATCACCAGTGGCTTGAGCACCGGCAGCCCCTGGCCCGGACGCTGGCCCTTGCCGTGGATGATGCGCACCCGCTCGCAGCCTGCCGCCAGGCAGTCGGCGATGAACTCCGGCAAGACCGCGGCCGCCTGCGCCGCCGTCAGGCCGTGCAGGTCGAGTTCCGCCTCGGCCGCGAACAGCTCGCCGTCCAGCCGGCGCAGGGCGCGCTTGGGCACGCCGGGCTGGGCCAGCCGCACGGTTGCACCGGCCTCGATGACCGGCAGCACGGCCGGCAACGGGGGCGGGGCTTCGGGTCGTTTGCGGCGCGGGTTGGCGGGACGCGCTGGCGCGGGCGCTGCGCTGGGTGGCGCCCGGCGCAGCGGCCTTACCGGCCCGACGGCGGCACGAAATTCGGTGCCCGGGTCGGCCGCTTCCGGTCGGGCCGGTTCAGGCCGGTCGGCTTTCGAGCCCATCGAGGTAACGCTCCGCATCCAGTGCCGCCATGCAGCCGCTGCCGGCCGATGTGATGGCCTGGCGGTAGACATGGTCGGCCACGTCGCCGGCCGCGAACACGCCCGGCACGCTGGTGGCCGTGGCGTTGCCGTCGCTACCGCCGTGCACGCTCAGATAGCCGCCGCGCATGTCCAGCTGGCCGGCGAATATCTCGGTGTTGGGGGTGTGGCCGATGGCGATGAACACGCCGCTGATCGCGCGCTGCTGCATGCCGGAACCGTCGGCTGCCGCCAGGCGCATGCCGGTTACGCCGGACGCGTCACCCAGCACCTCGTCCAGGGTGTGGTTCCAGACCAGCTCCAGCTTGCCGGCGGCGGCCCGCTCCATGAGCCGGTCGATGAGGATTTTCTCGGCGCGCAGGCGGTCGCGGCGATGCACCAGCGTGACCTTGCTCGCGATGTTGGTCAGGTACAGGGCCTCCTCGACCGCTGTGTTGCCGCCGCCGATCACCGCCACCTCCTGGCCGCGGTAGAAAAACCCGTCGCAGGTGGCGCAGGCCGACACGCCGCGGCCCTTGAAGGCGTCCTCGGACGGCAGGCCCAGATAGCGGGCCGAGGCGCCGGTGGCGATGATCAGCGCGTCGCAGGTGTACGTGGCGCTGTCGCCGTGCAGCACGAACGGCCGCCGGTCCAGTTCAACCCGCCCGATGTGGTCGAACACGATGTCGGTGCCGAAGCGCTCGGCGTGCCTTTGCATGCGCGTCATCAGCTCCGGCCCCTGCACGCCGGCATCGTCGCCGGGCCAGTTGTCGACGTCGGTGGTGGTCATCAGCTGCCCGCCCTGGGCGATGCCGGTGATCAGCACCGGCGCCAGATTGGCGCGGCCGGCGTACACGGCGGCGGTGTAGCCGGCAGGGCCGGAGCCCAGGATCAGCAAACGGCAATGGCGCGGGGCGGTGGAATCGGTCATGTCACTCTTGAAGACGAACGGCGCTGGGGCAGGCAATTATCCGGCCGCCCGCCCCATGGCCCAAGCGTTTGCGCAAAGCGCCCATCGGGGGCACCCTGCGGCGCCTGTTAAAATTGCCGCTTCGCCCCTCCTGGTCCCCATCGCCTCATGTCGCGTCCGCGTCGCCAGCAACTGCCCCCGGTACCCACGCGCTGGCGCCTGCCGGCCGGTCTGCGCGAAACCGTGGTGCTGCTGCTGCTGGCCAGCGCCGCGTTTCTGCTGCTGGCGCTGCTCAGCTTCGACGCCCAGGACCCGAACTGGGCCAGCACCGGCGGCCACGCCGGGGTTCACAACGCGGGCGGACGCACCGGCGCCAACTGGGCCGGCCTGCTGTATTACTTCTTCGGCTACCCGGCGCTGCTGATTCCGGCCCTGCTGCTGTGGTTCGCCTGGCGTGTGTACCGCAGCGGCGATCAGGGCGTGCCGGTGCGGGCGCGCGGCGTGGCGGTGCGCGTGCTGGGCCTGCTGCTGGCGATGACCTGCGGCGCGGCCCTGGCGCAGCTGTATCTGGCCAAGGGCACGCTGCCCAACGGCCCGGGCGGCGGGCTGGGCATGGAGCTGGGCCGCATGGCGGCCGGCAGTCTGAACACTGCCGGCGCCACGCTGTTCCTGGTCGCGGCCGGCCTGTCGGGCATTACCTGGGTGACCGGGTTCTCGTGGCTGAAGCTGACCGAGCTGCTGGGCATTGCGGTGGTCAAGGGCGCGACGGTACTTGGCCGCGGCCTGCGCGTGTACGCCGACGGCGTGGCCGGCAAGCGCGCGCGCGACGACCGGCGCGAGTCGGTCGACCGCCACAAGGCCAGGGACGTCAATCGCAAGCCGCCGCGTATCGAACCGGTGCTGCGTCCGGTCGAGATCGTCGACCGGGTGGAGGCCGAGCGCCAGGTGGAGCTGTTCGAGCCGGCGCCCAACATCGCGCCCACGCTGCCGCCGCTGAGTCTGCTCGACGACACGGAGACCAAGGTCGTCGGCCTGTCGGCCGAGGCGCTGCAGGCGCTCTCAAGACGGCTGGAACTGAAACTCGAGGAATTCGGCATCGAGGCGCACGTGGTCGAGGTCCACCCCGGCCCGGTCATCACGCGCTTCGAGATCGATCTGGCGGCCGGCGTGAAGGTCAGCCAGGTGACCGGGCTGGCCAAGGACCTGGCGCGCTCGCTGTCGGTGGTCAGCGTGCGCGTGGTCGAGGTCATCCCCGGCAAGTCCACGGTCGGCATCGAAATTCCGAACGAACAGCGCGAACTGATCCGCTTTGCGCAGACCCTGCGCTCGCGCGCCTACGACGACAGTCCCTCGCCGCTGACGCTGGCACTGGGCAAGGACATCCAGGGCGTGGCCACGGTGGCGGACCTGGGCAAGATGCCGCATTTGCTGGTGTCGGGCACCACCGGCTCGGGCAAGTCGGTGGCGGTCAACGCCATGGTGCTGAGCCTGCTGTTCAAGGCCACGCCCGACGACGTGCGCATGATCATGATCGACCCCAAGATGCTGGAACTGTCGGTCTACGAGGGCATCCCGCACCTGCTGTGCCCGGTCGTGACCGACATGAACGACGCGCAAAACGCGCTGCGCTGGTCGGTGGCCGAGATGGAGCGCCGCTACAAGCGCATGGCGGCGCTGGGCGTGCGCAACATCGCCGGCTACAACCGCAAGGTGCGCGATGCCGCCGCCGCCGGCACGCCGATTCCGGATCCCGCGCCGGGCAAGCTGCCGGACTTCGAGGACGGCGAGGGCGAGATCGTCTACTGCGAGCCGCTGCCGTACCTGGTGGTCATCGTCGACGAGTTCGCCGACATGATGATGGTGGTCGGCAAGAAGGTGGAGCAGCTGATCGCCCGCCTGGCGCAAAAGGCCCGCGCCGCCGGCGTGCATCTGATCCTGGCCACGCAGCGGCCGTCGGTGGACGTGATCACGGGCCTGATCAAGGCCAACATCCCGGCGCGCATCGCCTTTCAGGTGTCGTCCAAGATCGACTCGCGCACCATCCTCGACCAGATGGGCGCCGAGGCGCTGCTGGGCCACGGCGACATGCTGTACCTGCCGCCGGGCACGTCCATCCCGACCCGCGTGCACGGCGCCTTCGTGTCGGACGAGGAAGTCCATCGCGTGGTGGCGCACCTGAAATCCACCGGCCGGCCCAATTACCGCGACGAGATCCTGCGCGGCGATTTTGGCGAGGACGGCGGCGAGGGCGGCAGCGCGCCGTTTGCCGTCGGCGAGCGCGAGGAAGGCAGCGACGAGCTGTACGACAAGGCCGTGTTCCTGGTCACCAGCAGCCGCCGGGCGTCGGTGTCGGCCGTGCAGCGGCATCTGCGCATCGGCTACAACCGCGCCGCCCGGCTGGTGGAAGAAATGGAACGCGCCGGCATCGTCGGCCCGCTCAAGTCCAACGGCGCCCGCGACGTGCTGGCCGAAGCCCCGCCGGGAGGCTGAGATGGCCGCCCGCATCCTCGCCCTGCTTCTGGCGCTCCTGACCGGCCCCGCACTCGCCGACGCCACGGCCACGCTGGAGCGGTTCTATTCGGACACCCGCACGCTGGCCGGGCGCTTCACGCAGACCGTCAGCGACGCCAACGGCACAGTGACGGAAACCAGCAGCGGCCAGTTCGCCATCCAGCGCCCGGGCCGCTTTCGCTGGGATTACCAGGCACCCTACGAGCAGACCATCGTCGCCGACGGCCGCGAGCTGTGGGTGTACGAGCCGGACCTGGACCAGGTCACGGTGCGGCCGATCGACGCCGACAGCGCCGACGCGCCGGGCCTGCTGCTGTCCGGGGCGACGTTTCCGGCCAGGTTGTTCGATGTAACCGCCGAAAAAGACGGCTGGCTGCGCCTGACGCCCAGACAGAAGGACAGCGGCCTGGGCGCCGTGCGGCTCAAGCTGGCCGGCGACAGCGTGCAGGCCCTGCAACTGGAAGACGGCCTGGGCCAGACCACGCGCATCGACCTGCAGGACCAGCAGCGCAATGGCGCCCTGCCGGCGGCGCGCTTCACCTTCAAGCCACCGCCCGGCGCGGATGTGATCCGCGCCCTGCCGCAGCCGGGCGGCAAGCCCTAGGCGGCCGGTGACGGACAGCGCGCCAGGCCTGTTCGACGCCACCGCCGATGCGGTTGCAAACCGTGGCCGGCCACTGGCCGATCGCCTGCGCCCGCGTACCGTGGACGAGGTACTGGGCCAGGATCACCTGCTGGCGGCCGGCAAACCGCTGCGGGTCGCCATCGAGGCCGATTTGCCGCGCTCGATGATCTTCTGGGGCCCGCCCGGCACCGGCAAGACCACGCTGGCGCGGGTGCTGGCGGCGCACACGCGGGCCGAGTTCATCACCCTCTCGGCGGTGCTGGCCGGCATCAAGGAAATCCGCGAGGCGGTCGAGCGCGCCCGGCAAGTCGCAAGCACCGGCCGGCGCGCGGTGCTGTTCGTGGACGAGGTCCACCGCTGGAACCGCGCCCAGCAGGATGCCCTGCTGCCACACGTCGAGAACGGCACCGTGACCCTGATCGGCGCCACCACCGAGAACCCGTCCTTCGAGCTGAACAATGCGCTGCTGTCCCGGGCCCGCGTGTACCTGCTGCGCCCGCTCACCGTGGCCGATCTGGAGCGCCTGATCGAGCGCGCGCTGACCGACACCGGGCGCGGTCTGGGTGCGCTGCAGATCAGCTTCGCGCCAGAACTGCGCTCCACGCTGGCCGCCATGGCCGACGGCGATGCCCGCCGCCTGCTCGGCCTGCTGGAACTGGCCGCCGACATCGCGCCCGAAACCCCGGACGGCCGCACCATCGACGAGGCGGTTCTGAAGGAACTGGCCGGCGAGAGCTGGCGCCGCTTCGACAAGGGCGGTGAAGCCTTCTACGACCAGATATCGGCGCTGCACAAGGCGGTGCGCGGCTCGGCGCCGGACGCCGCCCTGTACTGGCTGGCGCGCATGCTGGACGGCGGCTGCGAGCCGCTGTACATCGCCCGGCGCGTGCTGCGCATGGCGAGCGAAGACATTGGCCTGGCCGATCCGCGGGCGCTCACGCTGGCGCTCGAAGCCCTGCAAACCTACGAGCGGCTCGGGTCTCCGGAAGGCGAACTGGCAATCGCGCAGGCGGTCACGTATCTGGCCTGCGCGCCCAAGAGCAATGCGCTGTATACGGCGTTCGATGCCGCCATGGCCGATGCGCGCCAGTTCGGCTCCCTGCCGCCGCCGCTGCGCATCCGCAATGCACCGACCAGGCTCATGAAACAGCTCGGCTACGGCAAGGGCTACCGCTACGCGCACGACGAAGCCGGTGCCTACGCCCCCGGCGAGCGCTATTTCCCGGACGAGATGCCCGACCGGCGCTACTACCAGCCCAGCGACCGGGGTCTGGAACGGCGCCTCGCCGAGCACCTGGCGCAACTGCGCGCCCGCGACCGCGAGTCCGGCGAGCAGTGAACGGGGCCGTACTCGCGGCAGTCGCGCTGGGTGGCGCCCTGGGCTCGCTGGCGCGCTATCTGGCAGTGAACGGCCTGGCCACCTGGCTGGGCCGGGCCTTTCCCTACGGCACGCTGGCCGTCAACGTGACTGGTTCATTCCTGATGGGGCTGGCGCTGGCGCTGCTGGTGCAGCGGGGGCTGCTGGGTGAACCCTGGCGCGCCGGCCTCATGGTGGGCGTGCTGGGCGGTTTCACCACCTTTTCCGCCTTTGCCGGCGAAACACTGCTGCTGGCCCAGCAGCGCCCGGCCGCCGCGCTGCTCAACATCGGCCTGCACCTGGCGCTGTGCCTGCTGGCGGTCTGGGCGGGAGCAAGACTCGCGGCCTGATGGCCGGCAGTGCTCCAGCCCGCTCTGGCGCGCCAGGCGCAGCACACCGCAGATGCGTTTCGAGCGTCGGCATATCTTGCAAGCTTCATACGGGACCGATTTTTTGTAGGAGCGGGCCATGCCCGCGACCGGAACGGTCCCATCAATCGCACTGCTGCGCCAGGCTGTAACCGTCGCGGTCGCGGGCATGGCCCGCTCCTACGAGCGATGGTCCACGCCGGCCCGCGTTGCGCCGCCTATCGCATCCGGAGCCAGGCTCGCGATCCCCCGGACTGCCGACGTATTGACTTTGCTCCGCAAGTCGAGTGCCATGTTGCAGAATCGCTGCGGGCGCGACGCACTTGAATAAAGCACCGGTTATGGGGCAATGCCCACAAGAGTGGCCATGACCATGCGGGACCGTTGGCGGATAACGATAACGAAGCTCGATGGAGAACACATGGCGCCCGCAACCGTTCGCTCCGGCCAAGCGCCAAGCGCGGTGACCCGACGTAGAGCGCGGCTCGCCCTGACTGCGGCCATCCTTGCGAGCTGCGCCGCCACGGCCAGCGGCGACGTCATGGGCGCACCGACCTTCTCGCTGAACGGCTTCGGAACCCTGGGCGCGGTCCGCTCCGACCAGGACGACTCCGACGTGGTGTCGAATGTATTTCTGCAGCCCAACGGCGCCGGCCACACCAGCCGCTGGTCCATGGGCGTGGACAGCAAGATCGGCGGACAACTGGATGCCCGGTTCGGCCCCCGGCTTTCCGCCGTCCTGCAGGTGGTATCCAAACACCGTTACGACAATTCCTGGACGCCCGAGATCGAGTGGGCGAATGCGAAGTATCAGTTCACGCCCGAGTTGAGTGCCCGTCTGGGCCGCACCGTAGCCCCGATGTTCATGCTCTCCGACACGGCAAACGTGGGTTATGCAAACCCGTGGCTGCGCGGCCCGCAGGAAATCTACGGCATGGTTCCGATCACCCACCTGGATGGCGTGGATGTGGCCTGGAACGTGCCAGTCGGTCCGGTCAGGAACGCGTTTCAGGCCAATTTCGGATACAACCGATTCAAGGCCGTCGACGGTGTCGAAATAACCGGAAAGAACGCCTGGATCGTCAGCGACACGGTCGAGTACGCAGACCTGACGCTGCGTGTCAGTTATCTGGCGGTCGACCTGACGTTCGACTCGTCCGATCTGGACAGTCTCTTCAACGGCCTGTCCGGCGTCGGCGAGAACCTCACCGCAGCCGGTTTTCCGGTCGCAGGCAGTCGCGCACGCGCCCTTGCAGACCGCTACAGACTCGACGACACACCGCTCGAAATCTTCACCGTCGGCGCCCGCTTCGATCCCGGCGACTGGCTGTTCATGGGCGAGTGGGCGCGCCTGACCGACGCCGGCATGCTGCCCAAGACGCAGGGCTGGTACGTGACCGGCGGCTACCGCTTTGGCAAGACCACGCCATACCTCACGGTCGCCGAGCTGAACTCGAAAACGCCAAGGGAGCCTGGAATATCCCTCGCCGGCCTGCCGCCTGGACCGCTGCCGGGCACAGCCGGCGCGCTGAACAGCGGCCTGGGCGCGGCACTTGGCGCGGCCGCCCCGTCCCAGAAAAGCCTGACCCTGGGTCTGCGCTGGGACGTGCTGGACAGCGCCGCCCTCAAGTTCGAATACCAGCACATTCGTCTTGACGAGCTTTCCGCCGGCCGCTTCGGCAACCTGCAGTCCGGATTCACGCCCGGCGGGAACGCCGACCTGTTCTCCGTCGCGCTTGATTTCGCGTTCTGAGTGCAGCGGGGGCACGGATGTCTTGCTTGAAAATGCTCGCGCTTCCGATGCTCGCGCTGGTCGCCACGCTGGCGTCGGCCGAGGTCGTCACCGTGGTTTCCGCGCAAAACCCCACCACGGCGCTCAGCAGAAGCGAGGTTTCCAACATCTTTCTTGGCAAGACCAGCCGCTTCCCCGACGGCACGCCTGCCGTACCGATCGACCAGCCGGAAGGCTCGGCGCTGCGGGCCGAGTTTTACCGCAGCGTCAGCAACCAGCAGCCGGCCCAGATCAAGGCCTACTGGTCGAAGATGATTTTCACCGGACGCGGACAGCCGCCCGCCGTGGCCGACAATGACGAGCAGATGAAGAAAATCCTGGTCAGCCGGCCCGACGCAATCGGCTACATCGACCGCGCGGCGGTGGACCAGCGCATCAAGGTGCTGTCCGTCCAGTAGCGCGCCACATGGCAACCTGACCGCATGCAACCGAACACAGTCTCCGCACGCCTGCAGGCCCTGCGCCACTGGCTTGGCCGCGGCACGGAACCGCTGCTGCTGTTCCCGGGGCTGGCCGCGCTGTTGCTGGGCGTGCTGTGGATGGCAACCGCCAGCCTGGCGCGTCAGGAATACGCCAACGCGCGCGCGACGGCCGTGGCCACGACCCGCGAGCTGGGCGAAACCTACGAAGCCCAGATCGTGCGCGCCCTGCGCGAAATCGACCGCACGCTCAAGGTCGTCGCCTATGCATCCGCATCGCACGGCGCCGAATCGGTGCTGGCCATTCTTGACCGCAAGAACCTGTTGCTGCCGGATCTTCTGTTCACGGTCAGCATCGCCGATGCCGACGGCAACATCCGCGCCAGCACCCGCGTCGGCGCGCGCGAACATCGCCGGCGCCGATTATTTCGAGGCGCAGCGCGCGCAGGCCGTGTTTGCGGTCGGCGCCCCGCAACCGAACCCGCAATCGCACGACTGGACGCTGTCCTTCAGCCGGCGCCTGGACACGCCCGACGGCGGCTTTGCCGGGGTGGTGGTCGTTTCGGTGGACAGCGCCTATTTCGTCAGTGCCTATGAGCCGGCGAAACTCGGCCAGCACGGCTTTCTGGGCCTGCTGGGCACGGATGGTGTGTTTCGGGCCAGCCGCAGCGGCGACACCGTGTCCGCCGGTGCGGCGGTCGAGTTCACCAGCATCGTCCCGCACACCGAAGACGACCTGACCGGCGATGCGCTGACCCCGGTGCAGCTGTCGGTCAACCCCTGGGATGGGCAGCAGCGCTACACGGCGGCCCGCACGCTGTTCGAGTTCCCGCTGGCCGTCGTCGTGGGCCTGTCGCAGGCAGAACAGTTGCATCCGGCCGCCGTGCGGGCACGCAGCTATGTGCTGCGCGGCGCCGCTGGCAGCGTGGCAGTGCTTCTGCTGATGGCCGTGCTGGGCCGCTTGAGCTGGCAGCTTCAGAAAAGCCGGCAACTTGCCGCGCAGGAGCAGGTCGCACACGCGCAGCGCATCGAGTACATCGCCCATCACGACAGCCTGACCGCGCTGCCCAATCGCGGCTTTTTCAGCAACATGCTGAACCAGATGCTGGCGCAGGCCAAACGCTACGACCGCCCGCTGGCGGTGCTGTTTCTGGACCTGGACCGCTTCAAGCTGATCAACGACACCCTGGGCCACGACGCCGGAGACGAGCTGCTGAAGGAAGTCGCCCGCCGCCTGAAGAACGCGGTGCGCGAAAGCGACGTCGTAGCCAGGCTGGGGGGCGACGAGTTCGTGGTGCTGCTGCCGGAGCAATGCGACCAGGACAGTCTGGTGATCGTGGCGCGCCGGGTGCTGGACCTGGTCAGCAAACCCTACGACCTGCTCGGGCACGAGTTCCGGGTCACCGTCAGCGTGGGCATCAGCCGCTATCCCGAGGACGCCAGCGACGAGCAGTCCCTGCTCAAGAATGCCGATATCGCGATGTATCACGCCAAGGAAAAGGGCCGGAACAACTTCCAGTTCTTCGCCGAGACCACCGGCGAGCCGTCCCTGGAACGTCTGAGCCTGGAATCCGCCTTGCGGCAGGCCCTCGAACGACACGAGTTCAGCCTGCACTATCAGGAGCAGCGCGACCTGAACAGCGACCAGATCACCGGCGTGGAAGCGCTGCTGCGCTGGGAGCACCCGCAGCTGGGGGTGATTCTGCCCATGCAGTTCCTGCCGCTGGCCGAGGAGACCGGACTCATCCTGCCGATCGGCAAGTGGGTCATCGAAACGGCCTGCCGCGATTGCGTGGCCATGCAGGAGGAAAGCGAACGCCCCCTGACCATGTCTATCAACCTGTCGGCCCGGCAGTTTGCCGACGAGAACCTGGCCGGCGATCTGGCCGGCATCCTGAAAAAAACCGGTGTCGAGCCCCGGCTGCTGGAGCTGGGCGTCACCGAAAGTGTCCTGCTGGCGGACGTCGACCGGGCGGTTCAGGTGCTCGAACAGATCAGGGCGCTGGGCGTGCGGGTCGCCATGGACAACTTCGGCGCCAGCTACTCGTCCCTGTCCACCCTGAACCGGTTTCGCTTCGATACCGTCAACATCGACGGCAGCGTCATCCGGGATTACGCGCACAGCCCGGAAGACCGGAAACTGACCCAGGCGACCATCACCATGGGCAAGAACCTGGCCTTCACCGTGGTCGCCGAGGGCGTGGAAACGCAGGCGCAGGCGCAGTTCCTGCGCGACAGCAACTGCGACAAGGCGCAGGGCTTCTACTTCGGCCGCCCGGCGCCGCGGGCCAGGGCGCATACCGAGATCTAGGCGCGCTGCCGGTGCCTGTTGTTGCGCGCCCAGGCGGACAGGCGGCCTGACATGGGCCGCCGCGGGTGGTCATAAGCCTCATGCACAGAACCCTGCGCTCTCTCACGGCGATGGTCCTGCTGGCCGTATTCGGCTGCGCAGCGGGCGCCGATGCGCTGCCCCCGACGCCGCTGGAAACCGCCGCCAATGGCCGCCTGAGCACGTCCGAAGAAATGTCGGCGTACATCGACACGCTGGTTGCCGGCGCCCCGGCGCTGGCGCGCAAGGAGGTGCTTGGCCGCAGCGTGCAGGGCCGGCCGATCGAGGCGCTGGTGCTTGCCAGTCCGGCGCCGGCCGCCAGCCCGCCGCGCCTGAAGGTGCTGCTGGTCGGCTCGCAGCACGGCGGCGCGGAACCGGCCAGTGGCGAGGCAATGCTGGCGATTGCCCGTGACCTGATCGCCGGTGACCTGCGCCCGCTGCTGGACGATCTTGACCTCATCCTGATCCCGAACGCCAACCCTGACGGGCGCGACCTGAAACGCCGCGCGAATGCCAACCGGGTCAACATCAATACCGATTTCGTGCTGCTGTCGCAGCCGGAAAGCCGGGCGCTGGTCGAGGCTCTGGCCCGCTACGCGCCGGGCGCCGTGCTCGACGCGCACGAGTCGGCCGTGCTCAAGCGCCAGACGCTGGCGCGCGAGGGCTATCTGACCGATTTCGATGCCCAGTTCGAAATCGCCAACAACCCGGCGCAGGCCGCCGGCCTGCAGGCATACGCGCAACGCGACGTGCTGCCGGCGCTGATCGGGCGGGTGTCGGCCGCTGGCCTGCTGGCGAATCACTACATCGGCGAGATCGTCAGCACGCGCCAGCCGATCACCAACGGCGGTCTCACGCTGCGCAATTTTCGCAACACCGCGGGGCTGGCCGGCGCCCTGTCGGTGCTGGTGGAAACCCGGCTCGACCCGCACCACGACCCCTCTGCGAGCTATCGCAACATCGCCGTGCGCGTGCAGCGGCAGCGGCTGTGCATGCGCAGTTTTCTGGCCGAGGTGCAGGCGCGCCGGGCGGCCATCCTCGCGCACACCAGCGCCGCGCGGGCGGCAATGCAACCGCGCACGCTGACCCTGTTTGCCGGCTACGCCGCGAACCCGGATCACCCGACCGTCACCCTGCCGCTGCGCCGGCTGGACACGCGGGCGCTGGAACCGGTCCGGTTTGCCGATCACCGCCGGGTGGTGCTCGCCGACACCGCCCCTTACCCGGCGGCGCTGGTCGTGACCGACCACGCCGACCTGCTGCGCGAGCTGCTCGATCGCCACGGCATCCACTACCGGACGCTGACGCAGTCCACGCGCCTTGCGGTGCTTGCCACGCGCTTTGCGGCGCGCCCGAACCTGGCGGACCGGCTGACGCCGGTGCAGGAGGCGCACAAGACCCTGGCTGTCGATCCGGGCAGCCTGGTCATCGACCTCGCGCAGCCGGCCGGCCGGGAGGCGCTGCTGCTGCTCGATCCGCGCTCTACCAGCAGCGTGTTCCGCTATCCGCAGTACGCCGCCCTGGTCGCGCCGGGCGCCGAGTTTTTCGTTTATCAGGCCATCGGTGGCGCGCCGTGACGCACCTGCCGACACCGCTCGAAACGCACGCCTTCGCGCGCTATTCGGGCTCCGCCGAAGTCGCCGCCTACCTGCACGCCCTGGCCGATGCCAGCGGTGGGAAAGCGGTGGTGCGCAGCGCCGGACACTCCGCTCTGGGGCGCGAAATTCCGATCCTGCTGTGTGGGCTGGCGGACCCGGCGTGCGTCGCCGCCGGCAAGCTGCGGGTCATGCTGGTCGGCTCCCTGCACGGCGCCTCCGAGGCGGCCGGCTGCGAGGCCCTGCTGTGCCTGGCGCGGGATGTGCTGCTGGGCAAGCTGCGCGACCTGCTGGACGTGTTCGAGCTGGTGTTCATCCCGAATGCCAACCCCGACGGCCGCGATGCCGACTCGTTTCGCAACGGCAACGCGGTGAACATCAACCGCGATTTCGTGCTGCTGGACCAGCCCGAAAGTCAGGCGCTGGACGCCGCCGTGCGCCGCTACACCCCGGCGGTGGTTCTGGACGCCCACGAATCGGCGGTGCTCAAGCGCAGGACGCTCGGCCAGGAAGGCTACCTGACCGCCTTCGAGGCGCAGTTCGACGTTGCCAGCACGCCGGCCATCCCGACCGCGCTGCGCGATTTCGGGACCGGCGCCCTGCTGCCGCAACTGATCGCCGGCGTGCAGGCGCGCGGCCTGCACGCCCAGCGCTACATCGGCGAGATCCGGTCGGTTGCGCAGCCGATTACCCACGGCGGGCTGACCCTGCGCATGTTCCGCAACAAGACCGGCCTGCGCGGGCCGCTGACGGTGCTGCTCGAAACGCCGATGGAACCGAAGGCCGGGCACTACGCCACCTACCGCGACATCGGCCAGCGCCTGCAAAAGCAGTTGCTGTGCATGCAGGTGTTTCTGGACTGCGTTCGCGCCAGCGCGCCGGCCATCCGGGCGGCGCAGGCGCGCGCCGCACTCGAACTGGACGACCCGACCTGCGCCCTGAACGGCAGTTACCTGCGCCACCCCCCCGACGCCGCCATCACGCTGCCGCTGCGCGAACGCGCCAGCGGCGCGCGGGTCCACACCACGTTTGCCGATCACCGCACGGTGATGGCACAGGACCCGCTGCGCATTCCGCCGCATTACTTCGTCACCGCACACACCGGCGTGTTCGCCGGGCTGCTGGCGCGCCACAGCGTGGCCTTCGAGACCCTCACCCGCGCCGTCGACACACGCGTCACAAGCGAGGTGTTTGCCGGCGGCGACGAGCCGGAGGCGGCCTGCCAGCGGCTCGACGAACTCACCCACCGCCGCCTCATTCCGGCCGGCGCGCTGCGCGTGCCACTGTCGGGCAGCAACCGGCGCCTGGTGCCACTGCTGCTGGAACCGCGCTCGGCCAGCAGCGTGTTTCGCTACGCGCCTTTTGCCCGCCTGTTACAGAATGGGGAGCCGTTTTTCATCCCGCGCGGCGCGGCCGGGGACTGACCTTCGCGGCCGATGCGTTACACGAATTTCCCGACACCCGGAGAGGAGACAACAGCATGGAATATCGGCAACTGGGCAACACCGGCCTGAAGGTCTCGGCCGTCGGCCTGGGCGGCAACGTGTTCGGCCCCCCGCGCCAGGACCTGCCTTCCAGCATCGCCACCGTGCATCACGCCCTGGCGCTGGGCGTGAACCTCATCGACACCGCCCACATGTACAACGACGGCCACAGCGAGGAGTTCCTGGGCAAGGCGCTGGCCGGGCGGCGCGGCGACGTGGTGCTGGCCAGCAAGTGCCACCTGTGGGGCATGGCCGAGGGCGAATCGGTCGCCACGCGCATCCGCAGCCACTGCGAGACCAGCCTCAAGCGCCTGAACACGGACCACCTGGACCTGCTGCAACTGCACTTCCCCTTCCCGCACGTATCGGCCCAGGAAATCCTGGAAGCCTTCGCCCCGCTGGTGCGCGAAGGCAAGGTGCGCCACATCGGCCAATGCAACTACGCCGCCTGGCGTCACGCCGAGTCGCTGGGCGAAGCGGCGCGCCTGGGCCTGCCCGCATTCGCCACCGCCCAGCACCAGTGCAGCCTGCTGGTACGCGGCGCGCAGCTCGAACTGCTGCCGTTCTGCGAGGAAAAGGGCCTCGGCTTTCTGCCGTACTTCCCACTTGCCGCCGGCCTGCTCAGTGGCAAGTACCGCCCGGGTGAGGCCGCACCGGCCGGCACCCGCGGCGCCGCCGGCAGTCCCACCGTCACCCGTTTGCGCACGCCGGAAAACGAACGCCTGCTGGGTGCCCTGACCGAATTCGCCGCCGCCCGCGGCCATAGCCTGCTGGAACTGGCCTTCGCTTGGCTGCTGTCCCAGCCCGCGGTCAGCAGCGTCATCGCCGGCACCATGAGCCCGGCGCAGATCGAGGCCAACGTCAACGCCGGCCAGTGGCGGCTTGGTGCCGACCACCGCACGGCGCTTGCCGACCTGCTGGGCCCGGTGGTGCCCCTGTGGATGGCCGAACCGGACCTGGCGTCATTCCGCTGACGGCAGCACTGACCAGCGTGTAGGTCGGGTTAGCGCAGCGTAACCCGACAGCCCCAAACCACCCGACGCCATCCCGTATACACCCCATGCGATACCGGCGTGCATTCCGTTCAGGCGGTTCGTTCTTCTTCACCGTGGTAACGGAAAAGCGAAGGCCGCTGCTGGCCTCGGCGCAGGCGGTTGCCGTATTGCGCGAGGCATTCCGGACGGTGCGGGCCTCGCGACCCTTCGCGATGGATGCGGCGGTGGTATTGCCCGATCATTTGCACTGCATCTGGACCTTGCCGCCGGACGATGGCGATTTCGCCACCCGCTGGCGGCTGGTCAAGACCTGGTTCACCCGGCACTGCGATCCGGCGCTGCGAGCGATGCCGGATCGCAACCGGGCGGCCAGGGCAGAGCAGGCGCTTTGGCAGCACCGGTACTGGGAGCATCTTTTGCGGGACGAAGCCGATTTCAACCGGCACGTCGAATACATTCATTACAACCCGGTGAAACACGGGTACGCGAAAACGCCGTTGGATTGGCCGCATTCGAGTTTTCGGCGGTATGTCGAGGTGGGTGTTTATCCCGCGGATTGGGGGTGTGGCGAGATGTCGTTCGACGGGGTCGGGCGTGAGTGAATTCGACAAGGAACGTCGGGTTACGCTGCGCTAACCCGACCTACGCGGACTACCGCAAAGGAGGTGTAGGTCGGGTTAGCCCGCCAGGGCGTAACCCGACGCTCCGCGGCCAACGCAGGCATGTCGGCTTATGCGGGGTGCAGCTAACCCGCCATATGTGGTGCTAGGGCAAGGCCAGTGTCATTGAGCACCATAACCGCCTCAAGGGATCGATGGGGGGTTGACGGAAATTGGGCGTGAGTAAATTCGACAAGGCATGTCGGGTTACGCTGCGCTAACCCGACCTACGTGGTGCTTGAGCGATGCCACCGCAAAGGAGGTGTAGGTCGGGTTAGCCCGTGAGGGTGTAACCCGACGTTCCGTGGCCACCGCAGGCACGTCGGGTTACGCGGGGTGCCGCTAACCCGCCCAACCCTTGTTGCGGATTGGGGGTGTGTTGAGATGTCGTTCGACGGGATTGGGCGTGAGTGAATTCGACAGGGAATGTCGGGTTACGCTGCGCTAACCCGACCTACGCGGTGCTGTGCTTTTTATGCAGCCAGCGCGTACATGCTGCCGGCCCATCTAGCAATAAAGCCACAGTAGATGAAGGTCGCAAATGCCACTGCTGCAGGAACGAAATATTCCGTCGTCGCGGGGGTGACTAACAAGAATCTCAGTAGCGCTTTTGCTTCCCAAGCGACGATAGCCCTCCGCACGATAGGCACTATAACGTCTTTGTACTGCATCATATCTATGTCCCCTTCCATTGGCAGAAGTGCCTGCCCTTTCCATGTGAATCTATCGCGTCGCACAAAGGTGTAGCTGAATAAGCAGGCTTTGTTTGGGTCAGGGTAGGCGCGCCTTACCAAGCGCTCGATCCGGGGATTCACTGCGCGCTCGAATTCGCGGGACCATGTGTGTTTCAGGTTATCAGCACAGTCCTCCATCACATATACAAAGAAGCGATAGAAATAATATGCCTGTGCTATCCATATGCCGATGAAAAATATTTCTGGCCGTTTGAATGCTCCGAACGTCATTCCAGCAAAGACTAAATCCTTGATCTCAACCTCACCGAGGCACAGGACAAGTAGTATCCCGCTTACCACGAAAAGATTACGACGTTGCCGCTGGAATGCGTTACTCATATTGTGTAATGCCTGAAAAAGTTACGCTTTATGGCCTCAAAATGGGGTGTCTGGCGCGCCATTCCGCTGCGCCCTGGCTGCAAGCGCTCGTCCGGCCTTGCTGCCCGATGGCCGGCCAAGTGCTTCGCTGATGTACGCCCCGGCAGCGCACAGAGCGTCCAGATCGACGCCGGTCTCGATGCCCAAGCCGTGCAGCATGTAGACCACATCCTCACTGGCCACGTTGCCGCTGGCGCCGGGGGCGTAGGGGCAGCCGCCCAGGCCCGCCACGGAGCTGTCGACGCTGGTGATGCCAAGGTCCAGGCAGGCCAGGATGTTGGCGAGCGCCTGGCCGTAGGTGTCGTGAAAATGCAGGGCCAGCGGCGCGGTCGGCACCGCCTGCCGGACCCGCGACAGCAGCGCGCGCGCCTTGCCCGGCGTGCCGACGCCGATGGTGTCGCCGAGCGAAACTTCGTAGCAGCCCAGGTCGAACAGTGCCGCGGCCAGCTGCGCCACTTTTCCGGGGTCGGTGGCGCCCTCGTAGGGGCAGCCCAGCACGCAGGACACGTAGCCGCGCAGGCGCACGCCGGCTGCGCGGGCCGGTGCGGCGATGGCGGCGGCGCGCTCAAGCGATTCTTCGATCGTGCAGCGGGTGTTGTGCTGCGAGAAGGTTTCGGACGCTGCGGTGAAAAGACCCAGTTCGTCGATGCCGCAGGCGAGGGCCCGTTCCAGTCCCTGCACGTTGGGCGCTAGGGCGGCGTAGCTGACGCCGGGTTGGCGATTCAGGCCCGCGCACACGGCCTGGGCGTCGGCCATCTGCGGCACGGCCTTGGGGCTGACGAAGGCGGCGACTTCGATGTAGGGGAGGCCGGCCGCCTGCAGGCGCTCGATCAGGCCCAGCTTCACCGCCACAGACACCGTGTCGGGGATGTTCTGCAGGCCGTCGCGGGGCCCCATCTCGCAGATGCGGATGCGCGGCGGCAGGGTGCCCGGCAGCATGTCAGGTGTCCTGCGGGACGAAGCTGACCAGCACCGCGGCGGCCGGCACGAAATCGCCGGTTGCGCCGCCCACGCTCTCGATTACCCCGTCGTGCGGGGCGACGATGCGGTGTTCCATCTTCATGGCTTCGAGCACCAGCAGCAGGTCGCCCTTGGCCACCTGCTGCCCAACCTGCACGGCCACCTGTACCAGCTTGCCGGGCAGGGGGGCGGTCAGGCGCAGTTCGGCTTCTTCCTCGCCCGCTTCGGCGGCCAGCGGGTCGAGGTAATGCAATCTCAGGCGCTGCGGGCCGGACAGTTCGAAGCTCTCCCCGCTGCGCCAGACGCGCCAGGTTTGCTGCCCCGCCGGGCCATCGACGGTGAGCGCGGCGTTATCCGTCCGGCCGGTCAGCGGGCCGTCCAGGTCGCCGTATTGCAAGTCGTAGCCGCCGTCGTTGCGGCCGGTGAGGGTGATCGTGTGCTCGGTGTCGTCGGCCGTCAGCCAGCGCACGGTGCGCCGGGCCGGCACGCCGACCCGAAACGGCCCGGCCAGTGACCAGGGCGAAGCGCGGTCGTTGCCATGCTGCGCGCAAGCCGCGGCCTGTTCGTCGCCGGTCAGGCGCCAGGTGGCGGCCAAAAGCGCGTCGACCGATGCCGGCGACAGTGCCACCAGCCCGCCCTGCACGCCTTCCAGCCAGCCGGTGTGGTGGCTCACGGTCGCAAAATCGTCGCTGGCCAGAATGCGCTCCAGCAGCGCCACATTGCTGGCCACGCCCACCGTGGCGGTCTCGGCCAGCATGGCGAGCAGGCGCGCGCGGGCTTGTTCGCGGTCCTCGCCCCAGGCGATCAGCTTGGCCAGCAGCGAGTCGTAATGCGACGGCACGCTGTCGCCGGTCTCAAAGCCGGTATCCACGCGCCGTCCCGGCCCGGCCGCGGGCAGCGCCAGCGTGTCCAGCCGGCCCACGCCGGGCATGAAGCCGCGCGCCGGGTCTTCGGCGCACAAACGCACCTCGATGGCGTGGCCGCGGCGCGGGATGTCCGCCTGCGCCAGCGGCAGCGGTTCGCCGGCCGCCACGCGCAGCTGCCATTCGACCAGATCGAGGCCGGTGATCAGTTCCGTGACCGGGTGCTCCACCTGCAGTCGGGTGTTCATTTCAAGGAAATAGAAGGCGCCGTCCGGCGCCAGCAGAAACTCCACCGTGCCCGCGCCGCGGTAGCCGACCGCCTGCGCGGCGCGCACCGCCGCCGCGCCCATGGCCGCCCGCGTCGCGTCGGGCAGTCCCGGTGCCGGGGCTTCTTCGACCACCTTCTGGTGCCGACGCTGCACGGAGCAATCGCGCTCGAACAGGTGCAGCGCGCCGCCATGCGCATCGGCGAACACCTGCACCTCGACATGCCGGGCGCCGGTCACGTAGCGCTCCAGCAGCAGCGTGTCGTCGCCAAACGCCGCCAGCGACTCGCGCCGCGCGCCGGCAATGGCATCGGCAAGATCGCCCGGCGCGTCCACGCGGCGCATGCCGCGCCCGCCGCCACCGGCCGCGGCCTTGACCAGCAGCGGGTAGCCGACAGCGCCGGCCGCCTGGATCAGCTGCGCGTCGTCCGCACCCGGCGCGTCGAAGCCCGGCACCACCGGCACGTCGGCCTGCACCACCAGGCGCTTGGCCGCGTCCTTGGCGCCCATGGCCTCGATGGCCTCCGGCGGCGGGCCGATGAAGACCAGCCCGGCCTGCGCGCAGCGGCGCGCGAACTGCGCGTTCTCGGCCAGAAAACCGTATCCGGGGTGGATGGCCTGTGCGCCGCTGGCCAGCGCCGCTTCGATCACGGCGTCCATGTCCAGGTACGACTGCGCGGCCGGCGCCGGACCCAGGCGCAGCGCCCGGTCGGCCAGGCGCACATGGCGGGCGCCGACATCGGCGTCCGAGTACACGGCCACGGTGTGGATGCCCAGCCGCCTGGCGGTGGCGATGACGCGGCAGGCGATTTCGCCGCGGTTGGCGATCAGGATTGTGTGGAACACGTCAGCGCATCCATTCCGGGGCCCGGCGGGCGAAAAAGGCGCGCAGCCCTTCCTGGCCTTCCTCCGACACGCGAAGGCGGGCGATCAGGGCGGCGGTGTCGCGCTTCAGCGCGTCGCGGTCGGCGGCCGTTTGCACGTCTTCGACCAGGCGCTTGCAGGCCACCAGCGCCTGCGGGCCGCCGTGCAGCAAGTGTTCGATCAGGGTGTTGACAGTGGCGTCGAGTGCCTCCGCGGCCACCGCCTCGTGCAGCAGGCCGATGCGCAGGGCGTGGCGCGCGTCGAAGCGCTCGCCGGTCAGGAAATAGCGCCGCGCCTCGCGGGCGCCGATGGCGCGGATCACGTAGGGGGCGATGGTGGCCGGGGCCAGGCCCAGGCGCACCTCGGTCAGCCCGAACTTTGCGCCTTCGACGCCCACGGCAATGTCGCAGCAGGCCACCAACCCCACGCCACCGCCCAGTGCGCTGCCGTTGACGCGCGCCACGGTGGGCTTCGGTAACCGGTCCAGCAGCTCCAGCAGGTCCGCCAGGCGCCGCGCGTCGGTCTCGTTTTCCGCTGCGCTGAAGCCGATCATGGACTTCATCCAGCCCAGATCGCCGCCGGCCGAAAAGGTCTCGCCAACGCCGGTCAGCACCACCACCCGCACGGCCGGATCGGCGCCCAGGCGGCCCAGCAGGTGGGCCAGTTCGGTGATGACCACGTCGTTGAAGGCGTTGTGCACCTGCGGGCGGTTCAGGGCCAGGGTGGCCACGCCGCGGTGGTCGGTATGCAGGGTCAGGGTTTGCAGGGTGTCCATGACGGCCTCACATGCGAAACACGCCAAAGCGCGGTTCGGGAATCGGCGCGTTCAGCGACGCCGACAGGGCCAGACCCAGCACGCTGCGGGTGTCCGCCGGGTCGATGACGCCGTCGTCCCACAGCCGGGCGGTGGCGTAGTAGGGATGGCCCTGCACCTCGTACTGGTCGCGGATCGGCGCCTTGAAGGCGTCTTCCGCCTCGGCGCTCCAGCTGTCGCCACGGGCCTCGATGTTGTCGCGCCGCACGGTGGCCAGCACGCTGGCCGCCTGCTCGCCGCCCATCACCGAGATGCGCGCGTTGGGCCACATCCACAAAAAGCGCGGCCCGTAGGCGCGCCCGCACATGCCGTAATTGCCGGCCCCGAACGAGCCGCCGATGATGACTGTGAACTTGGGCACCTGCGCGTTGGCCACGGCGTGCACCAGCTTGGCGCCGTCCTTGGCGATGCCGCGGCTCTCGTACTCGCGCCCGACCATGAAGCCGGTGATGTTCTGCAAAAACAGCAGCGGAATCCTGCGCTGGCAGCACAGCTCGATGAAATGCGCACC
>Ga0255338_1002114_pt1 | contig 31703 bp, 29 predicted proteins | sample MeOH1_35cm_T4_19_FD_203715 | JGI IMG/M metagenome (GOLD analysis project Ga0255338, IMG submission 203715) | Sandy soil microbial communities from University of British Columbia, Vancouver, Canada - MeOH1_35cm_T4_195 | ecosystem: Engineered > Artificial ecosystem > Sand microcosm > Unclassified ... | reverse complement strand
CCACTGGATTGCTGGCTGAGGATCTCAATCTTATTTCTGTACCTGAACTTATCGGGCCAGTTGAAGTAGAGGTCAAGATTCGTTACAGTGCTCCCATGGCTAAAGCGATATTAACCCCGGAAGCGGAGGGCAGGGTCCTGGTTCAGTTTGAAAAGGCGCAGCGCGCAGTAACCCCGGGCCAGGCCGTAGTTTTCTACCAAGGGGATCTGGTGCTCGGGGGCGGGACAATTATAAACAAGATTTGAAAAAGAATATGCGCCGCAAGGCGCATTCTTTTTGTATTTTCTGGCAATATTACACTAAACAGTAAACAGAAACCTAAGGACGGAGTGCGAAGTCCGAAGTTCGATGTTCAAATTCATAGAGCCCGTTTAAAGACTTTATAGAAGCTGCTCCTTCCAGTCATAGTCATGCAGTGTGGCCAGCACATGTCGAACTTCGAACCTCGAATATCGAACATCGAGTAGGGGGTGGTAAGTTGCCAAAAGGGCGTGAATTACTGGGGCTTCCTCTGATTGATGCTGTAACCGGAGACAGGTTAGGAGAGGTGGAAGATCTGGTTATTAACCCCGGGGAACAGACTGTTTCCGGGTTTTTGATTGACAAAGGGAATTGGTTCCGTTCAGCCAGGAAAATTCCCAGATCCTTGGTACGGTCGGTCTCCCGGGAGTCAATCAAGGTAGAAAATCCCGAAGCAGTCGCACTCTCAGAACAGGAACGTCTGGTATCCTGCTTGAACGGAAAGCCGGTTAAGACCATCCAAGCCAAGCTGCTGGGCACTGTTCAGGACGTGGTGGTCGACCAAGAGTGCCGCGAAATTGCCGGGTTCGAGATCTCAGATGGTTTGATCAGCGACATGGTTAACGGCAGGGTCGTAATCGATCAGTCGAGCATAATTACCCAGAGCGAAAATGCAGTTGTAGTGAAGGATGTGCTTGAGAAGATTTGGAGCAATCAGTCAACGGAAGGGGGTCTTTGGACATGAGGTGTCCGGTATGTAATGGCAATGCTGTGGGCAAGGTAGGTGTTGAGCAATTTTACTGCTGGAACTGTTTTGTCGAGTTTAGCACTATGAAAGAGGAAGTCCAAATTTATCAAGTGGCCGAAGACGGCAGTTTGCTTGCTTATGGTGGTGAGCAGGAGGAGCTTCTGGGTACGGTATAACACTAATCAACCCGCTCTCAGAGCGGGTTATTTCATACCTCAGCAGTATATACTCGGCAGCATCAGCAGCCGAGTATTTCGAACACAGTGCTGCGACGGATCGCGCAAACCCAAAGAAGGGTCGGGGCTAGCGCGGTCCTAGTCCTAGAGAGGCTGAGACTGAACATGCATGTCTCAGCCTCGGCAGGGAAATGCGCTCGCTGAGGAAAAACGAAGCGCGCATTGCTTGTGCGTTGTGGGGTGAACTATGGAAATGCTGCAAAGGGCCAAGTTTTGGAGAATAACCCTTTTCGTCCTGGTCTTTGCCGCAGGACTCTTGGTGCTGTGGAATGTTAGAGGTATCCTGACCCCCTTTTTTTTAGCGTTCTTTCTGGCCTATCTGTTTAATCCAGCGGTTTCAGCGGTGAACCGCCGCGGCTTTTCCAGAGGAATTTCCATCGCCCTGGTTTACCTGATCCTCGCCCTCGTACTAGGGTCCCTGATCCTGTTCGGAATTCCGGAGACCTTTAAGGAATTAAACAGATTCGCGGAAAGCTTGCCGCGCTATGCTGGGGAGGTACAGTCCGTTCTTGACCGACTTCAGGCAGGATACCAGCAGGCGGGTCTGCCACCCGGGGTGATTAAGACTATTGACTCCAATCTGGCCATGGGACAGGATTGGCTGGCGGATAAGCTGCAAGACCTGATCAACTCCCTTATTTCTCTCGTAACACTGCTTCCTCTCGTGATCCTCTCCCCAATCTTGTCCATATATCTCCTTTACGATTGGGAACGTCTGAAGGAGGGCTTAAAGCGGGCAGTTCCAAGCTCCTGGCGAGGTAATGCAATTCATCTTGGTCAGGAGGTAAGTCTGGTAATCCGCAAGTTTCTCAGGGGGAATCTGACCGTAGCCGTTATAGTCGGGGCGCTTGTAGGGTTAGGGATGAAATTGATCCACATGGACTACGCACTGTTAATTGGGGTAATCTCAGGTGTATTTGACTTAATCCCCTACTTCGGACCCGTGATCGGAGCGATCCCTGCCCTGGCCCTGGCCCTGCTGAAATCCAAGTCCATGGCCCTGTGGACCCTGGCTGTCATCTTCGTAGTGCAGCAGGTGGAAAGCAACATCATTCAGCCAAAGATCATGGGGGACAGCATCGGCCTACACCCACTGGTTATCGTTTTTGCTCTCCTGGCAGGAGGAGACCTCTTCGGGTTCTGGGGAATGCTGCTTGCAGTACCAGCCGCCGGAGTAATCCGGGTAGTTTTCAAGTACGTGTATCTTAAGCTGGTTTGAATCTGAAACTGCCCTCTGGGGTCGAATTGACATACCCTTCCGATCAGCAACCTCCGTCGCCGAGCATACCTACCGCTCGCTTCCTCACTATCGCGAACGTAGACTTAAATGGGGCGCGAGCATTCGTGCTCTCGTTCGGTCGCTCGCGGGGTATGCTAACGGCTCCTGCGTCATGCTTCTCTGCAGGGTATGTCAATTCACCCTTAAGATGTGGGGAGTTTTCATCCGCTGCTGGTATTGAAGTTAGTATGTAGAAGCCATGTAAGGGAAGATACTGCCCTCTGGGGTCGAATTGACATACCCTTCCGATCAGCAACCTCCGTCGCCGAGCATACCTACCGCTCGCTTCCTCACTACCGCATGAAGTTCCGACCTCTGGCCTGTGAATCGGATCTCCGCCTTGACAGCCAGGATTGGGAATCGCTATACTAGAGCAGAGAAAGCGTTGACGGGAAAGAGTACACAGGTAAGATGCCCGACAGAAAGGGGCCTCAAGGCTGAGAGGGCCCCCGAGCAGCAACCAGTGGAAGCCATCCCTGAGGGAGGACCCACCCAAAGTCCTACGGCTTGCGCCCGTTACCGCGCCAAGGCCTAGAGCCGGAGAGACCGAAATCGGTAACCAGGGTGGTACCGCGAGTTAAACCTCGTCCCTGCTGGAAACAGTAGGGGACGGGTTTTTTTGTAGTTTCAAGCAAACACTACCTGTAGCTGCAATAGACACTAAATTCAACTCGAGTAAAAATAAGGCTTTAGGGAAAACCTTCAGAGCTCAAGGGTGAATTTTCTTTCCGTGCAGTGAAGACATCACGAGTAAGCCGTTAAGCATACCCCGCGAACAGCTGAACGGAGCAACGTGCTCGCGCCCGATTTAGGTCTACATTTGCGAGAGTGAGAGCTGTAAGCGGTTGGTATGCTCGGCGAGGGAGTTGCGTAACGAAACGGAAAGAAAATTCGACCCCAACGACCCAAGTAAGCTTAAACTAACACAATAAATTAAACCAGTATTACAAACCTTATCAAGGAGGACACCCAATGTACACCGGCAACCAACTAAGACAAATGTTCCTCGACTTCTTCGCCTCAAAAGGCCACACAGTAGTACCAAGCGCCTCCCTTATTCCCAAAGACGATCCAACCCTGCTCCTGACAGTAGCAGGTATGGTACCCTTTAAACCGTATTTTCTGCGCAAAGTTGACCCCCCTTTTCCACGGGCCACCACCTCGCAAAAGTGTGTGCGCACCCCGGACCTGGAGCAGGTAGGCAGGACAGCCCGCCACCACACCTTTTTCGAAATGCTCGGCAACTTCTCCTTCGGGGATTACTTTAAAGAAGGGGCCATTTCCTGGGCCTGGGAGTTTATTACTGAAGTGGTCAAACTGCCAAAGGAAAAGCTGTGGGTAACAATCTATCCCGGAGATGAAGACGCCCTTAAACTGTGGCTCAGTAAAACCACCATAGCCAAGGACAGGATAGTCATGGATGAGTCCAACTTCTGGGCTGCCGGTCCAACCGGCCCTTGCGGTCCCTGCTCAGAAATCTATGTGGACCTGGGTGAAGAGCGCAGCTGCGGACCGGACTGCAAGATGGGCTGTGACTGTGACAGGTTTCTGGAGATTTGGAACCTGGTGTTCATGCAGTACAATCGGGATGAAGCAGGCAACCTCACCCCTCTGCCCAAGCAAAACATCGATACCGGAATGGGGCTGGAACGGATTGCTTCTGTTATGCAGGGGGTGGAGTCCAATTTCGATACAGACTTGCTTCAGCCCATTATCCAGCGTACCGCGGAAATTGCCGGGGTGAAATATAAAGCAGACCCCAAAACAGACGTCTCCCTGAAGGTTATAGCGGACCATATACGGGCGGTCACCTTTATGCTCGGGGACGGGATACGCCCGGACAATGAGGGGCGAGGCTATGTACTGCGCAGAATTCTTCGCCGGGCTGTAAGGCACGGCAAGCTCCTAGGTATTAAGGATGCCTTCCTGGATCGGGTTTTGGATGTCATCATTAATGACTACGGTCATGCTTATCCAGAACTAAAAGAGAACTACACCTTTATAGTCAATCACCTTAAAATTGAGGAAAGAAAATTCCTGGAGACCCTGGATCAAGGCATGAATATTCTGAGCCAGTTTATCGCCAGGATGGGTGATCAGCAGGAGCTGTCCGGACAGGATGCCTTTGAACTGTACACCACCTATGGCTTCCCCTTGGAGATGACGGAGGAAATCCTGGCCGAACAGGGAATAAGCGTCGACCGTGAGAGTTTTACCAAGGCAATGGAAGAACACCGCGAACTGGCTAAGCAGAGCTTTAACCGGGAAGAGAAGGGGATTTCCGCGCAGGAAACCTTGGTCCGCCTGGCCAAGGAGCTTGGGCAGACCAAGTTTACCGGGTATGATCAACTGGAAACTGGGGCCAAGGTCCTGGCCCTGGTGGTTGACGGGGAGGAAGTCGCCAGGGCGGAGGCAGGACAAGCGGTGACGGTGATTCTCTCAGCAACCCCGTTCTACGCGGAAAGCGGAGGTCAAGCAGGAGATTCCGGGCGTCTGGTTTGGACCGGCGGAGAGGTCGTGGTTGAGGACACACACAAGATGTCAGGGTCAACCTTCGTTCACCTTGGTCTGGTCAACTCAGGTGTAATCAGCAAGGGCCAGGACTTGACAGCAGTGGTGGACAGTGATTCGCGCACAGCCACCGCCAGAAACCACAGCGCAACACATCTCCTGCACAAGGCTTTGAAACAGGTGCTGGGCCAGCACGTGGACCAGGGAGGCTCATTGGTGGCCCCTGGAAGGCTGCGTTTTGATTTCACTCATTTCGCTGGGGTGGCTCCGGAAGAGCTGGAACAGGTAGAGGATATCGTCAACAGTCAGATCATGGCCTCACTGCCTGTTGCAGCTGCGGAGACCACGCTTGAAAAGGCCAAAAGTATGGGAGCAGCAGCTCTTTTCGGTGAAAAGTACGGCAAGGTAGTGCGCATGGTGAGTATGGGGGACTTCAGCCGCGAGCTGTGCGGCGGAACTCACGTAAGTTCGACGGGCGAGATCGGCTTTTTCAAGATATTATCCGAGGGCGGGATCGGGTCTGGTCTGAGGCGGATTGAGGCTGCCACAGGCAGAAACGCCATTTCCCTGGCTAAGGAGGACAGCCAGACTGCGGCTCAGGCTTCAAGTCTGCTCAAGACCACCAAGTCCCACCTGGTGGAAAAGGTTGAACAGCTGCTTGAGAGTTTGAAGGACAGGGAACGGGAAATTCAGCAGATGCAGCAGAAACTGGCCCGCAACCAGGTGACAGAACTGCTGGAAAAGGCTGTGGACATCTCCGGGATTCACGTGCTCGCAGCCAAGGTACAAGCTCCGGACATGGATGCTTTGCGCAGCATGACTGACCTGCTGCGGGACAAACTGGGTTCAGGGGTTATTGTCCTGGGAAGCGTTGCTGAAGACAAGGTCCAATTTGTGGCCGCGGTCAGCAAAGATCTCATTCCTAAACTGCATGCCGGCAACATCATCAAAGAAGTTGCCAAAATTACCGGAGGCGGGGGCGGGGGTCGTCCAGATATGGCCCAGGCCGGAGGAAAGGACCCGGACAAGCTGGACGAGGCAATTGCCCAGGTGAGCAAAGTGGTGAATTTTTCCCTGAAATAAAGGGAAACCTAGTAATTATGGAGAATACTTATAAAGTAGCAACGAAATATAGGACGGTGAACGTCTTGAGCCCTGATTCTTTCGAAGAGACCATGATGTTTAAGGCAAAACAGGATAACTCTGAGGCCAGGGATATTCTGGAGCAGGTGTATGATGCTCTGAAGCAAAAGGGATATGACCCGATAAATCAGCTAGTAGGTTATCTGCTTTCAGGTGACCCGGTGTACATAACCAGCCACAATAATGCCCGCACCCTGATCCGACGCTTGGAAAGGCATGAACTGCTTGAAGAGTTGGTAAAGAGTTATTTGAAACAGCTATAGCTTGATCACCTCATGTCGCGGACATGGGGTTTTCTTTTGGATAGCACACCTAGTGATGACAACCACCGGAGGAATTGGAGTGCGGATTTTAGGCCAAACTGAACTTGAAGTAAACGAACTGTGTTTTGGAACCCTCGCTCTCAGCCCCCTGCAGGGGTGCAAAGACCTGAACCGGGGAGCGAAGGTTTTGCGTTATGGGCTGGAACGAGGGATAAACTTTCTCGACACAGCCGAGATTTACTCTAACTATGAATTGATTCGTCGTGCTCTTAAGGGTTTGCGGCAGGAGGTGGTGATTTCCACCAAATGTTATGCCTACAGCCGGGAGCAGATGGCGAAAAGCGTAGAAAAGGCCCGGAGGGAACTGGACAGGGATGAGATCGGAATATTCATGCTGCACGAGCAGGAAAGCATATATACCTTAAGAGGGCATAAGGAGGCTCTGGATTATCTCGTAGAGGCCAAACAACGCGGAATAATCAAGGCTGTTGGGATCTCCACTCATGCAGTAGCCGGGGTCCGAGCGGGCGCCTCCATGCCGGAGATCGATGTTATCCACCCGATTTTAAATATCCAGGGGTTAGGGATAGTCGACGGAACCCTGGAAGATATGCTCGCGGCGGTAGAATTAGCCCGGCAAATGGGCAAGGGGATATACGGGATGAAGGCTTTGGGAGGGGGGCACCTCACCGCACGTCCGGTTGAAGCACTGAACTTTGTCCGTCAAGTCTCTGGAGTAGCCGCGGTGGCAGTAGGTATGGTATCCTGTTTGGAAGTAGACATTAATCTAAAGATATTCGCGGGGCTAGAGCCCCCAGCTGAGTGGATAGAGAAGCTTGGCCGCGAGAAGAGAACACTGCACATTGCGGATTGGTGCGAGGGGTGCGGTAAATGCGTGGAGAAATGTCCCCAGGGTGCGCTGTATTTAGCGGGGGATCGCACCCGGGTGCAGCAGGATAAGTGTGTGCTCTGCGGTTACTGCGGTGCGGCTTGTCCACATTTTTGCCTAAAGATTATCAGGCAGGGGGAATAGTGATTAAGAGGATAATGGGTTTGGATCTGGGGGATAAGACCATAGGGGTTGCGGTCAGTGATCTTCTGGGCTGGACCGCCCAGGGGGTTGAGACTATCCGGAGATCGAAACAGGATATGAACAGGTTGAGGGAATTGGTTCGCTCCTACGAAGTGGAGGAGGTGGTTATCGGCCTGCCGAAGAATATGGACGGTTCCCTCGGGCCAAGAGCGGAGAAGACTATGGAGTTTGCTGGCAGGCTGGAGCGTGAACTGCAGCTCCCTATTAAGACCTGGGATGAGCGCTTGACCACCATGGCCGCTGAACGCACCTTATTGGAAGCTGACTTGTCCAGGGCTAAGCGCAAAAAGGTGATTGATAAAATGGCCGCAGTGTTTATCTTGCAGGGCTACATGGACAGACACAAGGCCTGAACACGAACAGAAATCTGAGGAAAACGTAAAATATCCTTATATTTGTTGCGCTAATGTGTCATAATAAGCTATGATTGACATTAGTTGGTTGCAGAGGTAAAATACACATATCTATTTTGATTGAGGTGAAGGAATTGAGCGAGCACGAGCACGGGCATGATTGTGGCTGTGAGCATGACGAGGATGATTTCGAGACGGTTGTTTTGACCGACGAGGACGGAGAAGAACATGAGTTTCTGCATCTGGACACTATTGAACTGGAAGGAAATACGTACCTGGTCCTGATGCCTGTTCTGGAGGGTGAGGAAGAAGCGGACGCTGATGCTGATGATGATGAGGCTGACGAAGCAATTATCCTGAAATTGGGCAAGGACGAAGAGGGGAACGAAATTCTTCTGGACATCGAAGACGATGAAGAGTGGGAAAAGGTAGCCGATGCCTGGGATAGTCTCGATCAGGACTAGCAATGCAAGAGGGGTGTGACGCGTGGTCACTCCCCTTTTTAATTCCTAAGTAACTGCGGCACGCTGATTAGGCGGGCTTTTTTTGTGCCTCAGGAAAGGATATACTCGGCAACATTAGCCGAGTATATCGAACACGGGCACTAAAATGCGCAGGCTATGAAGGAAAAAAGAAGCGCGCATTTCTTGTTTCTCATGCTTTGACACTGTTGATACGGGGTATCCTAAACCAAAGCGCTTATCTGTGTTGTTGGGGAGGTATGCTTTTTGAAAAGAGTATTTATTTATTGTATCATGTTTTTCTCTCTCCATATTGTGGCCGGGTGCAGCTTCGGGCATCCGCCAGAGCCGCCAAAGCAGGAAAGCCCGGCTCAAAGCATTACCGTGAACGGTATTGAAGTTAGCAAACTCTCCCGCAGCAAGGCTGAGGAGAAGTTGAGTCAGGAAGCGGACCGAATGTTAAGCAGAGAATTATCCTTCAACCACAATGAACGCCAATTCAGCGCCACCCTTAAGGAACTTGGCGTAAGGACAAACGTTAAAGAGGTGCTGGACCAGATATATTCGCCAAAGCCCAATTCAGCCAAACCCACGGAAAGTTCCACTCACTCACTTGCGTTAAGTGTTGACGTACAGCGGGCCGTGGAGAAACTCGGGGAACTGACTCGGGAACTAAATACTCCTCCCAAAGATGCGGTGTTAAAGCCTAAAATGGAAAATAACGCCGTAGAAATCGTGCCTCATTCTCAAGGCTTGGAGATCGATCTGACCAAGACGGTTCAGGACTTACAAAAAGCACTTAGCCAGCAGGCTGCGAACGTCGAGTTGGCGGTTAGGGTCAAAGAACCCGCGGTAAAGACTGAGGATTTGGAAACGCAAAAGTATGATGCGGTGGTTTCCAGCTTTTCGACTGCCTTTGCTGCAAATGAAAAGAACCGCAGCGAAAATTTGGCCAGAGCGGCCCGTGCCATTGACATGACCCTGTTAAAACCGGGAGAGATATTTTCCTTTAATAAGAGAGTGGGGCCCAGGAATGAAGCGACAGGGTATAAGGATGCTCCAGTGATTATTCAAAACGAATTAGTGCCTGGGATTGGGGGCGGTATTTGTCAGGTCTCTTCCACCTTGTATAACTCAGCTCTCCTGGCTGACCTGGAAATAGTGGAAAGACACCCGCATGAATTTGCTATCGCCTACCTGCCCCCTGGCCGGGATGCAACGGTTACGGATGGAAACGCGGACCTGAAATTTAAAAATAATACCCCAGGCTATATATTAATCCGCAGTGAAGTCAAAGGGGCGGAACTGAAAATTTCGTTCCTGGGCAAGGGGAGTAACAAAAAGGTTGAATTGCAAACCGTGATTGAGGAGACTAAACCTTTTGGCACGGAAAAGCGGTTTGATTCCTCTTTGCAACCTGGCAAAGTTATTCAAGACCAAGCAGGGGCAAAGGGTTATTCCACCCGAACGTACCGGATAGTCAGGGTCAATAATCAGGAGGTTAAGCGAGAGGAGATCAGCAAGGACAAGTATAAACCCGCTAATAAGATTTACCGGGTTGGCCCCAGCCGGGGGGACTGGGAATAGTTATTGCCCGACTTTCGCCGGGATAGTATAATATAGCAAGTCACAGTAGAGAAAAGCAACGCTTATGTGTCCAGAGGGGATTGAATTGTTTGGGGGATTTTTTCAGGCGGATAATAACCAGGCTGCCAAGGGCGTGGAGAATTATAACGCTTAACGGCGTTATTGCGCTCATTATTGTAATTGGCGCCTCTGTTACCGCTTATCGCTATGTCGTATCAAACCTGGCTGCAGTGAGTTTGGATCCTACGGCCGAGGCGGTGAACATTAAAATTTCCAGCGGAGCAACAACCGTTCAGATTGCGCAAACCCTGGCCCAGGCCAAGCTAATCAGAAACCAGGAGATTTTCCGGTGGTATGCTAGTTATAAAAAATACGACGGTACCTTCCGGCGCGGTGAATATACCCTTAGTCCTGCTATGGATGTGAGCCGAATAATGGCTGCTTTGCGTGTTGGGCCGGTGCCGGTACGGATAACAATTCCGGAAGGGTATAGCACCAAACAAATTACCGAGCTTCTGGCTGAAAAAGGGTTAGTTGACAAGGAAAAATTCTTTAAGGCAGTTCGCGATTACGACTTCAAATACAACTTTTTACAAGGTGTTCCAGCGACGGACTTGCGGCTTGAAGGTTTTCTGTTCCCTGATACCTACGACATAGAAAAGGGCACCCCGGAAGAAAAGATCATTGGAATGATGTTAGGTCGTTTCAGTCAAGAATTGACCCCGGCGGTCCTGAATTATATTAATCAAAAGGGCTGGAGCCCGCTGCAGTTTGTTACTTTGGCATCCTTGATTGAAAAAGAAGCGGAGAAACAGGCGGACAGTCCGGTGATTTCCCAGGTTTTTCAAAGACGGCTTAAGCTGGGGATGCCGCTTCAGTCCAATACCAGCATCGATTTCATCCTGGGTTATCCAAAACCGGAGCTTACTTTAAAGGATTTGGCCATTAAGTCTCCTTATAACACTTACATATATAAAGGACTGCCCCCTGGACCGATTGCCAACCCGGGCCATGCCTCTCTGCAGGCTGCTGCGAGCCCGGCTCCAAGCGATTACCTATATTTTTTTGCTAAGCCTGATGGTTATCACGTTTTTGCTAAGACCTATCAGGAACACCTGCAAAATATAAAGAAGTATGGGCGTTAAGGGAGAGAACCTGTTTGTTTTACCCTTTTGAGTTGGAAAAGTACCTGGAAGAACTATTGCCGGAACGGGACCCGTTGCTGCAAGAGATGGAGGCACAGGCCCTGCGGGAAACAATTCCTGTGGTTACCCCGGCTGTAGGCAATCTTTTGGCCTGGTTGGTGCGGCTGGGCAAACCCCGCAGGATATTGGAAATAGGTACGGCGATCGGTTATTCCACCGTGTGGCTGGCTAGAGCTGCACGTGAGAGCGGCGGGTACGTCACCACTGTGGACATGAACCTGGGGCGGCGGGAGCAGGCCCTGGGGTATTTTGCGCGGGCAGGAGTAATGGAGCAGATTACCTCCCTGGCCGGTGATGCCAGGAAGGTACTGCCGGGACTGGAGCCAGGCTTTGATTTTGTGTTTATCGATGCAGCCAAAGGGGAATACCTGGAATATCTGGAATTGATTAAGCCCTTGCTTGCGCCCGGAGGCATTATTGTTGTCGATAATGTATTGTTCCGCGGTTGGGTAGTTCCCGGCTCGGAATTTGCGCCCAAATACGAAAAAATGGTGAGCGGCTTGCGCGAGTTTTTGAGAAGTCTGAGTCAAAGCCCTGATTTTACTACCAGCGTGCTCCCTTTCGGGGATGGTTTGTCGCTCAGCATGCGAAGGGAATAAGTCTATGAAAAGACCTGAACTTTTGGCTCCGGCGGGAGATTTGGAAAAACTGAAAATGGCCGCGCTGTATGGAGCGGATGCGGTATACTTGGCCGGCAAGGAGTTCGGTCTGCGGGCGTTTGCCGGCAACTTCTCGGAACAGGAAATGGCGGAAGGGATAAAATTTGCCGCTTTATACGGGGTCAAGGTGTACGTTACCGTAAACATCTTCCCTCACAACTCTGACTTAGCTGGGCTCCAGGACTACCTTGACCGCCTGGGTGCTCTTGGGGTAGATGGAGTAATTGCTGCGGATCCCGGGGTGGTGGACACCGTGCTAAGATGCGCGCCAAAGCTGCCTGTCCATTTAAGCACCCAGGCTAATACTACCAACTACGCCAGTGCCGGGTTTTGGTTTAACCAAGGGGTTAAACGCATAGTCTTGGCCCGGGAGCTTTCCCATGAGGAAATTCGGGAAATCCGGGAAAAAACCTCAGGAGAGTTGGAGATTTTTGTGCATGGGGCGATGTGCATGTCTTATTCCGGCCGCTGCCTGCTGAGCAACTATCTGGCGGGCAGGGATGCCAACCGGGGAGAGTGTGCGCAGCCTTGCCGCTGGGGGTATGCTCTGGTGGAGGAGAAAAGGCCGGGGCAGTATTTCCCTGTCGAAGAGGATGAGCGGGGAACTTATGTATTTAATTCCTTTGACTTGTCCCTCTTGGAGCATATTCCTGAGGTGCTAGGACTGGGGATAGACAGCCTTAAGCTTGAAGGGCGGATGAAGAGCGTAAACTATGTAGCCACAGTGGTCAAAGCTTATCGTTCCGCTTTGGACGCTTATTATGCAGACCCCGGAGCTTACCAGTTTAAGCAGAGCTGGGCTCAGGAAATAGCGAAGGTAAGTCACCGCGACTACTCCACCGGGTTTTTCTTTGGACGGCCTGGAGCGGAAGCTCACAATCTGGCATCTTCAGGATACCGTCGAGACTATGATTTTGTCGGGGTGGTGCAGGAGTATGACGCTGCGCGGGGGATGGCCCTGGTGGAACAGCGCAACAAATTTTCTGCGGGAGAAACACTCGAAATTTCAGGACCAAAAACAGATCCCGTTTCTGTACGGGCAGACAAGATTTATGATGAGAACTTCGCTAGGGTGGAAGCCGCGCCACATGCCCAGCAAAAGCTGTGGATTCCTGTTGGTGCGCCCGTAGAGAGGTATGGCTTGGTCCGCCGGGAGAGAAAAAATGATCGCTAGGACATGCATCAGGCTGCGGGTGAGCAGGGCCGATATTTCCTTTTTGGTCCAGGTGATGGAAGGCTATGACCATGTCGGGGTGGTCACCACTGTTGACCCCGGAACAGGCGATGTCGTCCTTCAGGTTACGCCTGATACTTATGAGGATGCGCTTGAGATTCTGCGGCATTTGCCGGTTGAGGTGGAAATGCTGCCGGAATAGCAGCAAGTAATTTTTCTGGATGACGCTGACTTTGGGAACTACTAGATGTTACGTAATTTGCAGAACTGAACATAAGACGGGGCCGTCTCCATTTGCTTTTGAGACGGCCCCGTCTTGATTGTTAGGCTAACATGGACACCTTCATTAAGGTGATTAAGGATAAATTCATAAGTTTTAGTCAAATCTTTCACTGCAGGTGTTTTTTGCCGCTCCATATTTTTGTTACCCGTTTTCTTAACGAGTAGATTCCCATTACTGATCGTACCGAGTTTAGATTAAACAAAGCAGTTTGCAGGGCGTTTTAATCTAACACAAGGAATTGGTGCAGACTTTGCTAATAGATTTAATCAGAAAAGAAGTATGAAACTTGTTAGAAGGAGGATAATTTATGGACACGATCAAAGTAGTTCACTGGGGCTTGGGGGCCATGGGCTCTGGGATTGCCAAATTAGTTAGCAGCAAGACTGGATTGGAAAGTATCCGGGCGTTTGACCAGGATCCAAATAAACATGGCCGTGATCTGGGTGATGTAAGCGGTATAGGCCGCAGTTTGGGGGTGAGTGTTTCAGAACCGCCTCAGAAAAACTGGAGTATTGCGGGGGCCGACCTTGTGATTATTGCCACCGGATCTTTTACCAGGCAGGTGTTTCAGCAGATAGAAATGGCCGTCAATGCGGGCCTGAACGTAATCACCATTGCAGAGGAGATGTCTTTTCCGGCTGTTAAGGAACCGGAACTTGCCGAGAAACTGGACCGTTTGGCTAGAGAGAAGGGGGTATCTATTCTAGGTACAGGCATTAATCCTGGTTTTGTGCTCGATACTTTGGCAATTACCCTGACCGGCCCATGTCTAAACGTTGACAAGATTACTGCTACCCGGATTAATGATCTATCCCCGTTCGGGCCTACTGTTATGCAGACCCAGGGTGTGGGAGTTACGCCGGAAGAGTTCGCAGCCGGACTGGAGGCCGGTACCATTGTAGGTCATGTAGGTTTTCCGGAATCCATCCATATCATAGCAGGGGCTTTGGGTTGGCAGATCGATGAAATCCGGCAAACCCGGGAACCCATACTCTCCAGCGTGCGGCGTGAAACAGCTCATGTTACGGTAGAACCAGGAAATGTAGCAGGGTGCCGTCATACTGCCCAGGCTCTTTCCGGAGGCAAAGTAGTTATTGAATTGATTCATCCCCAGCAAGTCCTGCCGTATCTGGAAGGAGTGGAGACAGGGGATTACATTGAGATAGACGGGGCGCCGAGCATCAGCATGAAGATCCAGCCGGAAATACCGGGCGGCATGGGAACAATGGCTATGGCTGTAAATATGATTCCTCAGGTCATAACAGCAAGGCCGGGTTTACTTAATATGAGTGATTTGCCGATTCCGGCGGCTTTAATGGGGGATGCAGCTAAATTAGTGAAAATGCGTTTGGGAGGGAGATAAATGACTATAGCCAAACGAGGGGATTGGGTTCAAATCGAAAAACAAATCCTGCCGGCCGGAGAGCGGGCACCCCAAGTGCCGGGGGATACTCAGGCTGTGCCCCTGATGATGTGGGTTAAGGGATTTCTGGATATGGAAACCTGCGAGGTGGGTAAGGAAGGGACGATCCGGACTGTAACCGGAAGGTGTCTTTCAGGGATTATCACCAAGGTGCTGCCGGGTTATTACCATAATTTCGGCGAACCCCAGCCAGAACTGCTTACGATTGGGCTGGAGTTAAGGAAGATCCTGCGGGGAGGTGGAGATCCTGCCTAAAGATATGAGTTACCAGGCGGTAATAGGGAGAAAACAGGAAATCGTTAAAAAGGCAGTGGGAATAGATTATGACGAATTTACCTATGGAGCATTGGCTTTTGATTATGAACAAATGATGGGCAAGGTTGCTTATGATGTAGATGAGATGATAGAGATTCAACGCCAGACAGGGGTGGGGCAAACCCCGCTGCTGGAAATGAAAAACCTTACCGCTTTGGTGCGCAAGTTGGCCCCTGCTGGGAAAGGAGCCAGAATTTTTGTCAAAGATGAAGCGGCGAATCCTTCGGGCAGCTTCAAGGCAAGGCGGGCAGCCATTTCTGTGTACCATGCTCAAAAATTGGGATTTAAAGGGGTTATCACTGCCACCAGCGGCAATTTTGGAGCGGCAGTCGCTTCCCAGTCCGCTATGCGCGGCATCAATTGTATAGTTGTACAGGAACTGTATGACAGCCGCGGGATTGGGCAGCCGGAAATCCTGGAGAAAGGCCGGGTCTGTGAAGCCTACGGCGCCGAGGTTGTGCAGTTAACGGTTGGACCGGAATTGTTTTACTACTTTCTGATTCTTCTGGAGGAGACGGGTTATTTCAATGCTTCCCTTTATACCCCTTTTAGCATAGCCGGGGTAGAAACTCTGGGTTATGAACTGGTTCAGCAGACCAGAACTCTCTTGGGCAGGGATCCGGATGCCGTAGTTATCACCCATGCCGGTGGCGGCAACATAACCGGTACTGCCAGAGGGTTGATTAAGGCAGGCAGCCAAAAGACGCAGGTAATTGGGGCCAGTGTGGATCTAAAAGGGCTGCATATGGCCAGTGACCATGATTTTAACCGGAAATCCTTTACCACAGGCCATACCGGTTTCGGGCTTCCATTTGCAACCTGGCCGGATAGATCTGATGTTCCCCGCAATGCCGCCAGGCCGCTGCGCTACCTGGATCGCTATGTGACCGTATCGCAAGGGGAAGTTTTCTATATGACAGAGGCTTTGGCAACTCTGGAAGGGCTGGAGCGCGGTCCGGCCGGTAATACTTCCCTGGCGGCTGCTTTCTCCATCGCCCAGGAGATGGATGAAGATCAGATTCTGGTCGTGCAGGAAACTGAGTATACCGGAGCAGGCAAACATCCTAATGCCCAGCTTGCCTTTGCCCGCTCAAACGGGATTGAGATCCGGCGGGGAGATCCGGGTGAAAATATACCGGGACAGAACATTATCATTCCGGCAAATCCGGGGCAAATCAGGATCAAGGATGTTGACCTGGAAAAAACCAGACGATCTTATCTGAAGAATGCAGTAACCTTGCTCTCTGAACAAACTATTTCCGCAGAGGATGTTCGCTTTATCGCAGAAGACAGCCGGGTGCCGTATGCCTGGGTGGAACGAGAACTCGCCAAGCTTAACGTAACCATAGGAGGAAAATAAGATGTCCAGATTGGATGACTTTACGATAAGAAGTCAGCATTTAGGGGGCCTTACCGATGCGGAGTTGGAAGAGCGCTTTTGGGAACTGACCCGGCAGGTGGTTACTCCGCTGCTGGACCTGGCAAAGACGCATACCACGCCCTCAATCGAACGTTCAGTATTGCAGCGGATGGGTTTCTCCAGTTTGGAAAGTCAGGCTATTGTCAAAAAATGCAGCGAACAAAAACTGTTGGGTAAGGGTGCGGGACATCTTGTCTGGAGGCTGGCTAAGCTGCAAGGGATTTCGATCAGGGCGGCCGGGCTTGCCTTGGCTGAGGGCAGGTACTGGGATGAGCTTCAGGATTACTTCAGGGGAGGGCTGCAGCAGTGAATTCGCAACTGGATCCCAACACCAAATTAGATGTTGAGGAGATTCTAAAGGGACTGGAAAACTACCGTCCGCGCCGCAAAGGTTGGACGTGGCGTAAGCCTGTGGCCGAAAACCAGCTGGGTTCATTCTCTTTTCTCCAGACCTCGGAATCTTTGCAACACAGCCGTTCCTTGCCGGCAGCCAAATACTTTGCCGGTATTGACCCACAGCCTGAGTGTACGATTACGAGTGAAATCGCTTCGGGGCGTTTTGAGGATGACCTGCGGCGGATGCGGATGGCTGCCTGGCACGGCGCAGACCATATCATGGTGATCAGGACGGCAGGACAGAGCCATTTTGACGGTTTAATCGAGGGAACCCCGGAAGGGGTAGGCGGGGTGCCGATCACCCGCAAACAAATCCGGGCCACCCGAAAAGCATTGGATATGATCGAGGACGAGGTCGGCAGGCCGATTAATCTACATTCTTATGTGAGCGGTGTGGCCGGACCTGAAGTTGCAGTGCTGTTCGCGGAAGAGGGAATCAACGGGGCCCATCAGGACCCACAATATAATGTGTTATACCGTAACGTAAACATGGTGCGTTCCTTTGTGGATGCGGCAGAGGCCAAAACCCTGATGGCAGGGGTAGAGATGGCCCAGATTGATGGCGCTCACAATGCCAATGCCACTGCACGGGAAGCTTGGAAAGTTATGCCGGAATTGTTGGTGCAGCATGCCATCAATGCCGCTTATTCGGAAGCTGTCGGCATGCCTAAGGACAAGATCTGTCTTTCTACTGTACCTCCAACCGCTCCGCCCGCCCCGGCCATGCGGCTTGACCTGCCCTATGCGGTTGCACTGCGCGAGCTGTTCAAGGGTTACCGCATGCGGGCCCAGATGAATACCAAGTACATGGAATCCGACACCCGCGAAGTCACGGTCACTCATACCTTAAATGTACTTTTATCCCGTCTCACTTCGGCAGATATCCAGAGCACCATCACCCCGGATGAAGGGAGAAATGTTCCCTGGCATTTTAATTCCATTAATGGCGTGAATACAGCCAAACAGGCTCTGGTTGGAATGGATGGCCTGCAGCAAATGTTGGAACTGAAACACTCAGGCTATCTGCGCGAAAAAGCTCGGGAGTTGAAGGAGAGAGCGGTGCTCTTCCTGGAGGAAATTATCGCCAGCGGGGGATATTTTAACGCGGTTAAGCAGGGCTTTTTTGTCGACTCAGGCTATTATCCGGAGAGGAACGGGGATGGGATTGCTCGCGATCCTGAGGGCGGTGTAGGTGCGGACAGTGTAGTCAGCAGGGATCTGGATTATTTTGCCCTGGTATGCGGTCACTACGGTAACAATCATCTGCCCCCGGAAATCACAGGGTCTCCGTGTTCAGCCATTGAAGGCTGTACCCTTTGTAAGCCCGAAAAGATCCAATATATTGATGAATTGGATGAGGAAGATAATGTTAATGAACGGCTGGCCGGGACAAAGGACTACCGGAAAAAACTGATCAAACCGGAAGTGGAGTGGGCCGGAGACGGCATAGTTCAGCTGACTATGTTTCTGCCTGCCGAACAGCGAATGGCGGAAGCAGCAGCCCTGGAGATAGCCGCCAAGATGAACCTCGAAGACGTGGAGGTTATTCATAAACAGGTGATGCATCCGGCTGAGGGAACCCTGCTCGAATTAAAAGGCAGGGTACCTTTCAGCATCGATCCGGCTGCTTTGGTCATTCCCCCTGAAGAGATTGTGCTGAGCGCGGAAGAGATCCGGGCCGAAATTGCCAGGCAAGATTTCAAGGTCGTTGCTGCAACGGTCGGGGAAGATGAACATTCAGTAGGCCTAAGGGAAATCATCGACATAAAACACGGTGGTATCGAAGGCCTAGGCTTCAAACCCTATTACCTCGGAACTTCCGTGCCGATCAGTAAGGTCGTTGACGCGGCCATCGAAACGGGCGCCAAGGCTATTTTAATCAGTACTATTATTACTCATTCCGACATTCACCGGCTCAATATGCGTAAGCTTCATGATCTCTGTGTGGAAAAAGGGATCCGGGACCGCATCATACTTGTCAGCGGCGGTACCCAGATCAACAATGATCTGGCTAAAGAGTGCGGGATGGATGCGGGATTTGGCAGGGGTACCAAAGGAATCCACGTCGCCAGCATGTTGGTGAAAAGAAGGCTGGAACTGGAGTCTCAAGGATAATCGACCGGTGGAAAGTGGAGGTACAAAGAAATGTCCGTAACCTTGGTCGCAGAAATTGGCAGCACAACGACGGTAGTCAACGCTTTTACAGGATTGGATGGGGAAAACCCGCAATTTATTGCTCAAGGGCAGGCTCCGACCAGTGTAGACTCTGGGGACGTCCTGCTTGGTCTAAACAGTGCTGTGGAGCAGTTAACCCAGCGCTTGGGCCAGGAACTCGATGTGGACCGGTTTTATGCCACCAGTTCCGCAGCCGGAGGGCTTAAAATGACGGTGCACGGCCTTGTGTACGACATGACGGTCAAAGCGGCCAGGGAGGCAGCTTTAGGGGCAGGAGCTGTACTTAAATATGCCACCGCAGGCCGGCTTACTGACACAGATCTTAATCAGGTCGAAAAAATACGGCCGAACATTATTCTCCTGGCCGGCGGGGTGGATTACGGAGATAAATCGGTTGTCTTAAGCAATGCCAAAACGCTTAAAGATGGGCTGCTTAAAATAGGTATGTCCATCCCAGTGATCTATGCAGGGAATACGGCAGCGGCTGAAGAGGTAAGACAAATCTTTATGGCTGCCGGTTTGAAACTGTATGTTGTGGAAAATGTCTATCCCAGCATTGATCAGCTAAATGTCGAGCCGACGCGCAAGGTGATTCAATCGGTTTTTGAACAACATATTACCCAGGCCCCCGGTATGGCTAGAATCCGGGAAAAGGTTCAGGGTGATATCATACCTACTCCCGGAGCAGTGATGCTGGCTGCCAAATGCCTGTATAAGGAAATTGGGGATTTACTGGTGGTGGATGTCGGGGGAGCGACGACCGATGTCCACTCCGTAACCGAGGGCAGCGAAGAGATCAACCGAATTCTGATCAGCCCGGAGCCGGCAGCCAAAAGAACGGTCGAGGGAGATTTGGGGGTGTATGTAAATGCCGCCCAAATTATTGCTTTGATTGGTCAAGCCCAGTTAAAAGCGCGTTACGGTGATGATTTTCAGATTTTGCTAAGACCGGTGCCGGAATCAGTGGAGGAGATCGCCCTGAGCAGGGAATTAACAGCCAAAGCTGTTGAAGTAGCCGTGAAGCGCCATGCCGGTCGCTTGATCAACCTCTATGGATCCGGGGGCCGTACAACCGTGGCCCAGGGAAAAGATTTGACCAAGGTTAAGCTGATTGTTGGAACAGGGGGAGCATTGACCAGACTGCCCGGCGGCGTGGAAATCCTCGCTTCGATCACTAACCAACCGGGTAAGGAGTTATTACCCCGCCACGTGGCTGCGGTCCTGTTGGACCGGGATTATATCCTAGCTTCCCTGGGAGTCTTGTCCCTTGCACACCGGGCAGGGGCTGTCAGTTTGATGTACGAAAGTTTAGGATTAGAGAAATGAGCGCGGAGAGGAAGAGATCAGCTTGGCCTATCCAGAATCGTAATTGATGCATAATTATGATCTATAAACGGACGAAAGATTTTTATATACAGGCACAATTCGTGTCCCTTCCCCATAAAATGTAAACACCTTGAGGTGGGAGGGGATTTTTCGTGTTTGTTGAGCTTTTGGGGGTAATCGCTAAAGGCGGAATTCCTTTTGTCAAACTGGTGGCGGTCCTGTTTAAGGCGGGGGTTCCTCTTGCCAAAGTTCTGCCGGTCCTGGTTTCGTATATTAACAATAACGCTTTTCCCCAACCTTTAAGTGAAACTGAGGAAGCCTATTATCTCAGCAGATTGGGACAGGGGGATGAGGCCAGGAACAAGTTGATTGAGCACAACCTTAGACTTGTGGCCCACATCACTAAGAAGTTTGACGGTACCGGAGAGGATAATGACGACTTGATTTCCATCGGCACTATTGGCTTGATCAAGGCTATAAATACCTTTAACCCCGAAAAGGGAACCAAACTGGCAACCTATGCGGCTCGCTGTATCGAAAATGAAATCCTGATGCACCTGAGGACTCTCAAGAAGAGCCGGGGTGAGGTATATATTTACGATCCAATCGGGGTTGATAAGGAAGGAAATGAAATAACCCTTATAGATGTTCTGGGAACCGATCCGGATGCAGTGTCGGACATGGTAGAAAACTACTTTGAGCAAAAGCACCTGCGGGAAAAGGTAACCAAGCTCTCTAAACGTGAACGCACGGTACTGGAACTGCGCTACGGATTATTCGGCACGAACAGGCGAACACAGAGGGAGATTGCACGCCTGCTCGGGATATCCAGGTCTTATGTTTCCCGCATTGAAAAAAGGGCGATCCAGAAGCTGTTTGAGGATATGAGGGGCGAACAATAGCCCCTCGTTTTAAAAAGTGGCAAAGCATGGGGGGCATGGTGTATAATAAATCCTGTTATAGTTTTCCTGTAGTGGAGGCAGTATGCTGGCGTTGTTTCGACCCAAAATGACAGTCAAATCTTTAGACAGTATCTCTCCGTCTGAGCTTAGTGAGCTTGGAATGAGGGGACTGATTATCGATCTGGATAATACCGTTACCCCCTGGAACGAAATGGAGGTTGGACCTAAGGTAACCAGCTGGTTCCAAAGTCTTGAACCGCACCAAATCAAGTGCTGTGTTGTTTCGAACAATTCGGAAAAACGAGTGGCCGGGGTGGCTAATTCTCTGGGTATTCCATTTATCTACAAGGCCGATAAGCCGAGGCGGCGGGCCTTGTATCAGGCAATGCAAATCATGGGAACCACGCTTATTGATACTGCGGTGATCGGAGATCAGCTTTTCACTGACATTCTTGGCGGGAACCGCCTGGGGGTTGTTACCATCCTGGTACTCCCGATAAATAACCGTGAATGGATTGGTACCCGTATAATGCGGTATTTCGAAAGGATTGTGTTTTGGTCACTGGATCATTCAGGGGGGGCCAAGCCCGATTGAAGCATGCAACTCTTAATGTAAAGCAGACTGTTGATTGGAGAGGTTTCAAGTAACAGGCTGCTTTTCTGTTTTGGACTTGCTAAAGCTGGAATCCATTTGAACGCTATTGCAACTGCGATTTTGGTGCTGTAAAATTAGCTTCACGGTTATAGCAGCTGGCTAGTCTAGTGGGATACGGGGGGAATTAGTCCTGCTCAAGACCTGAGCTTAGATATATAGGAAAGTAATGAAGGGGGCTTGATTACAATCGAAACCTCAAACGGTATTAAGCTTAGAGGCAAAGAGCTGGGGAGCGGGATGAGACCACTGATCTGTACCCCCTTGGTCGGAAAAAATGTTGCAGAAATAAGGTCCGAACTGGACGGCGTTCTTAGTAAACAACCGGATATTATTGAGTGGAGAGCAGACTTCTTTACGGAAATTACCCAAATCGACTCCGTGGTTGATTCTGCCAGACAAATCAGGCAGGCAGCAGGAGATGTTCCTATCATCTTTACCATTCGATCCGGCAGGGAAGGGGGCCAGCCTATTCCGCTGACGGAGAGCGAAATTGTGCAGGTCCATAAGGCTGTTTGCAGGACTAAGAGCGTTGACGTCATAGATTTTGAATTGAGCAACCTGCAAGAACACCTGGCGGCCTTAAGAAGAATATCCTGGGAAAACGATACAAGAATGATCATGTCCTATCACAACTTTGAGTTTACTCCGGCCCTTGATGTTCTCCAGGCGAAGTTTGCCGAAGCGGAAAGCTTCGCAGCGGACATTGCCAAAGTAGCCGTCATGTCCCAAAGCTTGCAGGATGTCTTGAACCTTCTGAGTGCAACAGCTTCTGCAAAAGCTTCAGTTAAAATCCCTCTGATCACCATGTCCATGGGTGAATACGGCTCCATAACCCGGTTGGTTGGAGGGATATTCGGTTCCTCTGTTACCTTTGGTGTCGGTCAAAACAGCTCTGCTCCTGGACAGATTCCTATCGGTGATCTCAGGACAGTTCTGGATATTTTACAAGGGTTATTTGGAGAGGGTTAGCCAGATCATCAGAGAGCCACTGTTTTCTAGTGTTTTAGTGGTGATTTCGCACCAAAGTGTGGGGTTAAAAGGGGGGTATGAGTCAGGTGGTTACAGAGCAGTCAGAGATCCAAACTGTGTCAACCCCAAAAGGGACCTTGGAAATCAGGCGGAAATGGTGTAAAGGATGCAGCCTATGTGTTGATGCTTGTCCCAAGAAGGTTTTGGGCTTAGACCAGCTGGCCAAGATCGAGGTGTTAAATCCTAGCCAATGTATTAGTTGTGGCAGTTGTGAAGGGATTTGTCCGGACTTTGCTATCAAAGTCATAAAAAATGTATGAACCATAGGGGTGTTATTAAGTGGAAGTTTATGATATCATTATGACAAAATATAAAGATGGTAGGGGCATGGCCCGGGGTTAAACGGTAAGACTGTGTTGTGTTTAGGCTGGTGAGAACACGGCAGTACGGGAGTACGGTAGGAGAGCTAGGCTTTTTTGGACGCCTCTAACTGAGGGGTCCTTTATGTTTTTTTAACTGGGTATATACAAGAGGTGGGCGGATCAATGAACATTAGCGCTCGGACCAAACTTTTGGGACTGGTGGGGTACCCGGTTGGGCATTCCTATTCTCCAGCCATGCACAACCGGGGTTTTGCAACTTTGCAGTTGGATTATTGCTATCTGCCTCTGCCTGTATGTCCGGAGGATCTGGCCAAGGGTGTGGAAGGGCTGCGGGCAATCGGTTGTGCAGGGTTTAACGTTACTATCCCTCATAAAGAGGCGATCGTGCCCTTCTTGGACGAGGTTGACGCAGAAGCCCGGCGGAGCGGCGCCGTGAATACGGTGGTGAACATTGAGGGCAGGTTGATCGGAAGTAATACTGATGGCAGAGGTTTTTTGCGCTCTGTATCCGAGCTGTGGAACTTTACCCCGGCTGGGCAAAAGATTGTTGTCTTGGGAGCGGGTGGCGCTGCTCGGGCCATAGCTGCAGCTCTTGCCTCCTCAGGTGCTGCCAGCGTGACAATTGCTAACCGTCACCGGGAAAGAGCGGAAAAGCTCGTGGAGCTTTTAAAGAGTGAATCCCCATGTATGTTTTTCGCCGCGGATCTGAACGATCCGGGACTGGATTTGGCCCTTGAACAAAGCGCACTGGTGGTTCAAACCACCTCCGTGGGTATGCATCCGCGCATAGATGTGGAACCAGTGATAAATCCCCAACGTTTATTCAAGCATAACCTGGTATACGATATCATTTTTAATCCCTGGGAAACCAGGTTCCTGCGGGAGGCAAAGCTGCAGGGGTGCCGAACTGCTAATGGCTTAGGTATGCTTTTGTACCAGGGAGCCTTGAGTTTTGAACGCTGGACAGGGCAGACCGCTCCCCTTGAGGAGATGCGGCAGGCGCTGTGGGCGAACTACCAGCCAACACCAGGCAGCACGGAGCTGGCCTGGCTGTAAGTGAGGTGGGGAATTTGGGGGAGCGCGGTATAAGCCTGCTGGAGGTCATGGTAGTACTGATTGTTTTGTCTATCTTTGGCGGGATATCGTTTTCAGTAGGGGCCTCTGCCTTGGACAATTATAAATTGGACAGGAGCGCACAGATATTGGTCTCAGATCTCCGGGAAGCCCGCGAAAAGGCTCTGGACGAAAACGTCTGGCAGGAGGTCAAGCTGTTCTCCAGCACCAATTCCTACCGTTTATTGCGGTCCGGTGTCCCCCAACAGGACGTAGTGTTGGATAATGGGGTGGTGTTGAAGAGTGGGAATCTTGACATTTCCTTTTACCCTTCAGGCTCCCCTTCGGTGGGAGCGACCATTATTTTAGCTAATAAAAGAGGAAAAGAGCTTAAGGTCATCATTGCTCCGGTGACCGGCAGGGTTCGACTATTATCTTAAAAAAGGACGAGTGACTATGCGTTTTTTAACCTCCGGCGAGTCCCACGGTCCGGCCCTTACCGCCATCATTGAAGGGGTTCCGGCAGGCCTTAAGCTGACAGAAGATCAAATTAACCTCCAACTAAGCCGCCGCCAGAGGGGATATGGGCGCGGGGGCCGGATGAAAATCGAGCAGGATAAGGTGAGAATCCTGGGCGGGGTGAGAGGGGGGTTCACACTAGGAAGTCCGGTTACTCTTATGCTTGAGAACAAGGATTGGCCCAATTGGGAGGAATTCATGACCCCGGAAGTCGGTGCGAACCTTGCTGAACGCAGAGTTAACCGCCCCAGACCCGGGCATGCGGATCTTTCCGGAGCGCTTAAATACCATCAAGAGGATATCAGAAACATTCTGGAACGTGCGAGCGCCAGGGAAACCGCGATGCGGGTTGCTGTGGGGGCGGTGGCCAGGGAACTGCTGCGCCTGCTTGGGGTACGGATATATGGACACGTGCTTAATATTGGCGGGGTAGAATATGAGCCTGAACAGCTGGATTCAGGCTTTTGGGCGAGGGTTGAGGACTCCGAGGTATCCTGCGGCGATCCGGTTATAGGGGCCAAGATGATGACTGTAATCGACCAGGCTAAGCAGCAGGGGGAGTCTTTGGGAGGAATTGTGGAAATCAGAGTGGAGGGCTTGCCGGCAGGACTAGGCAGCCACGTGCAGTGGGACCGTAAATTGGACGGTAGACTGGCTCAGGCTCTGTTAAGCATTCAGGCGATCAAAGGAGTGGAAGTGGGCTGCGGCTTTAAGGCCGGAAGTTTGCCTGGTTCCCAGGTGCATGATGAAATTGCCTGGTCAAAAGAGCGGGGCTATTACCGGATGACCAATCGAGCCGGGGGTATAGAAGGCGGAATGACCAATGGTGAACCAGTGGTGCTCAGGGCGGTCATGAAACCGATTCCTACACTGTACTCCCCTTTGGCGAGTGTGGATATGGATAGTAAGGAAAGCATCAAGGCTTCGGTGGAGCGCTCTGATGTTTGTGCTGTGCCTGCAGCCGCTGTGGTGGCGGAGGGGGCGTGCGCCTGGGAAATTGCCAATGCTTTTCTGGAAAAGTTCCCTTCTGATCATACTGAAGATTTAACCGCAGCAGCTAACAGCTATGCTGAGTACGTGAGGAAAAGATGAGAGATTTAAGCGGACTGTCTAATGTTGTATTGACGGGGATGATGGGAACCGGAAAGAGCACGGTTGGGAAACGTCTTGCACAACGCATGGAGAAGGAATTCTTTGATTCTGATCCTGAAATCGAGTTAACCGTGGGGATGACTATTCCTGAGATTTTTTCCCGGTATGGGGAGGTGCGCTTTCGTTCGGAAGAAAAATTGGTGATTAAGAAACTTGCCGCCCTTAAGGGGATCGTCCTGGCTACAGGCGGGGGTGCAGTGCTTGATCCGGAAAATCTTGCAGCGCTGCGCCGGACCGGGGCGGTGATCACCCTCGAAGCGGATATTGAGGTTTTCTTTGAGCGGGCTGCCCGAAAAGGAGACCGCCCCTTGCTGCGTCCAGAACATTCGCGTGAGTCGGTGCAAAAACTTCTGGATGCGCGGCGGTTTGCCTATGATCAGGGAGACTTTAAAGTGGACACAACTGACATTTCCCCGGACGAGGTTGTGGACATTATCTTGGAGCGGTTGGAGGAAAGCGGTTTTGGACAAGGTCAGAGTTAAGCTTGGAAGCGGGTACGATATCTGTATCGGGACAGGAATCCTTGCGGGTTTGGGCCCGGCTTTGAAGGAATACAAGCTCTCCCCAGCCACTCTCCTGGTTTCTAATAGCAGTGTGGACAGGCTTTATGGGGATAAAGTTACCCGCAGTTTGCAAAAGGCGGGTTTTCAAGTCACTCGCGAGGTTATTCCGGACGGGGAGGAACAGAAAACCCTGCAGACCGCAAGCCGCTTGTATGATGCAGCTGCTTCCGCACGGTTGGACCGGCGTTCAGGGGTGATTGCGCTTGGGGGGGGAGTAACAGGGGACCTGACCGGGTTCATTGCCGCAACCTATATGCGCGGTCTTTCCTATGTCCAGGTTCCGACTACTCTGCTGGCCCAAGTGGACAGCAGTATTGGTGGGAAAGTAGCGGTAAATCACAGCCGCGGCAAGAATTTAATCGGCGCTTTTCACCAGCCCATTTTGGTCTGGAGTGACCTGGAAACCATTAAGACCTTGCCTTACCGGGAATTGCTTACCGGTTTGGCTGAAAATATCAAGCACGGCATCATCTCTGATCCCTCCTTATTCTGCTTCATCCGGGATAATCTTGCGAGAATTCTGGCAGCTGAGCCTGCCAGCCTGACGGAAATGGTGCAGAGATCCTGCCGCGTAAAGGTTGCGGTGGTGGAAGAGGATGAATTGGAGGTAGGGCTGCGGGCAGTGCTTAACTTCGGACATACCTTTGGCCACGCAGTGGAAAACGTCACCGGGTACTGCAGGTATCGGCACGGGGAGGCAGTGGCGCTCGGAATGGCGGCAGCCAGCCGGCTGGCCAGCCGGCTAGGGATACTGCCCGAAGAGGAGCGGGACCAGATTATTTCTCTGATAGGAAGAGCCGGCCTGCCTGTGGCGGAGACTGGTTTGGATCCGGATGAGTTGTACTCGGCCGTGGCCTATGACAAGAAGATTGTCGCCGGGGAAGTCCGTTTCGTCCTGCCTGTCAGGGTTGGCAAGGTTGAAATCTTTCAGGGAATCAAACAGGCGGACATTACCTGGGCCTTTAAGACGATTTGTTAAGCAAAAATTCGCAGGCGGCAAGTTAATTGCCGCTTTCTTGTATCTGTCCGTGCTATACCACCCCTATAACGAACCAAAGAGACGCTCTAAGAATACATTGTCTAAGGTGGTTAACTCCTCATTCATAGACAATTTGTGGGAGCTTGGAAGAGTTACGTTATATTTTGGGGTGAAATCATTGAAGACAAGTATCATCATTTTGACTCTGGATCAGTTGCCAGTTACACAACACTGTTTGGAGAGCATCAGAAAACACACCAAAGAACCTTATGAGCTCATAGTTGTCGATAATGGTTCTAGGGATGAAACGGTAGAATACCTCAAATCCCAGGCCGATGTCAAAACTGTTCTAAATCCTTCCAATCTCGGCTTTGCCAAAGGGTGCAACCAGGGAATAGAAATTTCCACGGGTGAAAATGTCCTGTTTCTTAACAACGACACGGTGGTTACGGAAAACTGGTTGGGCAATATGCTTCGCCTGCTCTACAGTTCACCTGAGATCGGCATGGTTGGCCCGGTAAGCAATTATGTTAGCGGGCATCAGCAAATTAGTGTTCCCTATAAAGACATGTCGGAGCTTGACGACTTCGCAAGGGGATACTGCGCAAGTAATGAAGGGTGCTGGAAACGGGTATTTCGTTTAGTCGGATTTTGCCTGCTGGTCAAGAAGCAGGTATTGGACGATATAGGTGTGTTTGACGAGATGTTCGGCATGGGCAACTGGGAGGATGATGACCTCTGTCTGCGAGCCGTCAATAAGGGCTACAACTTGCGGATTGCCCTGGATTCTTTCGTACACCATATTGGCCAGGTTACCTTTAACAGTGCGCAAGGGGCTAACTTTCACCAGCAAATGCAGGAAAACAAGCAAAAGGTCATAGCAAAATGGGGCTTTGACATTGCCGCTTATCTTTACAACCTAAAGGCCGACATCACCATCAGCCTGTGCATGATCGTTAGGAATGAAGAAAGTGTGATTTCCCGCTGTCTGGATACCGTCAAAGACATTGCCGATGAAATCATTATTGTCGATACGGGCTCCACTGACCGAACCAAAGAGATTATCAGCCAGTATACGGACCGTATCTATGACTTTCCCTGGATAGACGATTTCGCCGCTGCGCGCAATTATTCTTTTAGTAAAGCCAAGATGGAATACATTCTCTGGCTGGATGCCGACGATGTCATCTTAGAGGAAGACCGAAAACAATTCATCCAACTAAAGAAATCCCTGGATCCCTCGGTGGATGCTGTAAATATGCATTATGCTCTGGCCTTTGACCAATACGGCAATGCAACTTTTAGTTTGCGACGCAACCGACTGCTCAGAAGGTGCAGACATTTTAAATGGATAGGGGCTGTGCACGAATATCTTGAGGTGGGCGGCAAAATTCTTCAGACTGACATTGCCATCACTCACAAAGGCACCCACGATGAATCGGACCGCAATTTAAGAATTTATGAAAACCGCTTAGCCAAAGGAGAAGAATTCGGGCCGCGTGATTTGTACTATTATGCCAACGAGCTGTTGGAACATCAACAATTTGACAAGGCGGCTGAGTATTATCGGAAGTTCTTAGGGTTAAACGCAGGGTGGGTTGAAGATCAAATCTCGGCTTGCGCCAAATTAGCAGATTGCTACCATACACTTGGCGAATTAGCAGAAGAAAGAATGGCAGTATTGAGGTCTTTCACCTATGATTCTCCCCGGGCGCAGTTTTGCTGCCGGCTTGGTTATCAGGAGTTTCAAGCCGGTAAGTACAAACAGGCCGTTTTTTGGTATAAGCTTGCAACCCAATTGGAGGTGCCGAAAGACTCCTGGGGACCGATACAACACGCAGCTTACACATGGCTGCCGCATCTGCAATTGTGTGTCTGTTATGACCGCCTTGGGCAGAAAGAACTGGCCTATAAGCATAATGAGGCTGCCCGCAGCTACATCCCAGATGACCCTAGTGTACTGCACAATAAGAAGTATTTGGAGGACGCACTGAGGTTGACACCGCTCCTGCCGGGAGTCGGTAAACCACTACAGAAGGCATATTGTTCCTAGCCTTTTCCACGAAGAGTCGCAAATAGCCTCCCTGGGATTATCTGCCGGGGAGGCCATAACTGTTTATGCATTCGGTTTGAACTAGCACAATCGGTACCGTTTGCAGGACTGCGGTCTAGCAGCAAAGGGAATTAGCAGTATCGCTGGCAGAATTCATGGATTTTAGCCAGAACAAAGTCCAGCATACCTCCTTTCATCCCAGGATAGACTCCGAGCCAGAAGGTACTCTGCATGATCACGTCAGTATTTTTCAGCTCCCCTACCACGCGGTATCCCGATTTGGCAAGCCTTGCCTCTTCAAAACAAGGGTGCCGCACCAGGTTGCCGGCAAATAACATCCGGGTTTGAATTATCTGGCTCTCCAGAAAGCTAACCAGTTGTTCCCGGTTGAATCCGGAGCCTTCTTTTATTGTTAAGGGAAAGCCAAACCAACTTGGTTGGGAATTGGGAGATGCCGCAGGCAGAATAAAGCGGTCGGACAAGTCCTGGAGTCCTTGGCTGAGGATTTGCCAGTTGCGCCGACGGGCTTCGATAAAGCCGGGCAGCTTCTCCAATTGGGCACAGCCCACTGCTGCCTGCAGGTCGGTTGCTTTCAGGTTATAGCCTAAGTGGGAGTAGACGTATTTGTGGTCATAGCCCAAGGGTAGCTCGCCGAACTGCTGGGCAAAGCGTTTGTGGCAGGTATTGTCCTGACCCGGCGGGCACCAGCAGTCCCGTCCCCAGTCGCGGAAGGACTCCACCAGGCGTTTTAGCTGGGCATCGTTGGTGTAGACAGCGCCGCCCTCACCCATGGTGATGTGATGGGGAGGGTAGAAGCTGGAGGTGCCTAAATGCCCGATGGTTCCGGTATACCTCCATTGCCCTTGGTATAAATACCTGGAACCCAGGGCATCACAGTTGTCTTCAATCAGCCACAGTCCGTGTCGATCACAGAAACTTTTGATGTATTCCAGGTTAAAAGGATTGCCTAGGGTATGGGCCAGCATCACAGCTTTTGTTTTAGGCGAAAGTGCAGCTTCCAATTTACAGCAATCGATATTATAGGTCGGCAGAGTGATATCAACAAAGACCGGTATGGCGCCGTATTGAAGGATAGGGGCTACTGTGGTGGGAAAGCCTGCGGCAACAGTGATGACTTCATCCCATAGTTTGATGCGGCGCTCTTTTAGCTCCGTTGAGGTTAAGGCCGTGAAGGCCAGAAGGTTGGCTGAAGAACCCGAATTAGTCAGAGAACAATATTTTACCCCCAAAAACTCTGCTAGTTTGCTTTCGAAACTGGCAGCATATCTGCCCGAGGTCAGCCAAAAATCCAAGCTGGCATCGACCAGATTAGCAATTTCTCTACCGTCAAAAACCCGGCCGGCATAGGGAATTGGATCCCCTGGGGCAAAAGGCTGGGTTTGGTTCGCCTTATGATACTCTTCATAGTGCTTAAGGGCACTTTGGATTGCCTCAGCGCGCATGGCTTTTTCCATTTCTTTTTTTTCGTTGTCCCTCATGCTTTTGCCTCACTCATTTGCTTAGAATATTCCTCAATCTGGCGCAGGCACAGGGCCGTCAAGTCTTGTTTGGCCTGAAATGCCTTGTACCACTCAACTACTTTACTAAGGGCCTGATCGAGATTCCAGCGGGGATACCAACCGAGCCAGCTTTTGGCCTTGGCGCAATCCAGCTTTAATGTTGCAGCTTCGTGAGGGTGATGACCTGGTGTAATCTTATATCGGGCATTTTCGCCCCATTTCTGACAGAGGGTTTTGACGACCCAGCACACGCTTTGTTCATCCGAGGCTTCAGGCCCGAAGTTCCAGGCTTCGCCATACTTAGGACCGTCAAGGTACAACTTTTGTGCCAAGGTAAGGTATCCGGCCAGGGGTTCCAGCACGTGCTGCCAGGGCCTAATTGCCCCAGGGCTTCTCAGGCTGATTTCCCCCCCGCTGAACAGGGTTTTTACTGTTTCGGGAATCAGCCTGTCTGCTGCCCAGTCCCCACCGCCAATGACATTGCCGGCCCGGACAGAGGCTAGGGCCACCCCGTGCCCAGCGTAGTCCACAGGATTGAAATAGGAGCTGCGGTAAGCGGCAGTGACCAATTCGGAACAAGCTTTGCTGCTGGAATATGGATCATAGCCACCGAGAGTTTCATTCTCCCGGTAACTCCACACCCATTCTCTGTTCTCATAGCATTT
>Ga0255338_1002113_pt1 | contig 31723 bp, 24 predicted proteins | sample MeOH1_35cm_T4_19_FD_203715 | JGI IMG/M metagenome (GOLD analysis project Ga0255338, IMG submission 203715) | Sandy soil microbial communities from University of British Columbia, Vancouver, Canada - MeOH1_35cm_T4_195 | ecosystem: Engineered > Artificial ecosystem > Sand microcosm > Unclassified ... | reverse complement strand
GGATCAGGAACTGCTGGTCACGATCGACGGGTCGATATCCTTTGGCCACCAACGGATTCTACACGAAACCGCAGGTCAGCCCCGCCGTGACATGACGGGGCCGACCCACGATTCTGCAACAACCCCTCAGATCGAAGCGATGTGACATTCGGCCACTCCCACGCAGCGGGGTGCGGGAACCAGATGCGTCCGCCGGACGTTCGGAGTCGTGCAACCGGAAGGAGTTCACCGTGCAGATCACCGCCAGTGCCCTGTCCCTCAACGTTCCCGACGTGGCCGCGTCGGCCGACTTCGCAACCCGCCACCTCGGGTTCACCGAAGCGATGGCCGAGGACGGGTTCGTCTCCCTCACCCGTGAGGACGCCGGCTTCAACCTCGTCTTCCTGCGGACCGGGCTCGGCAGCTTCAAGCCCGCGAGCATCGCGGGCGACGCCGGGCAGGGGACGCTCGTCGCCTTCGTCGTCGACACGATCGACGACGAGTACGAACGCCTGCGGGCCGAAGGAGTACCGATCGTCACCCCGATCGAGACCGAGCCGTGGGGCGAGCGGTACTTCCAGATGCGCGACCCGAACGGCATCGTCTACCAGCTCGTGCAGTGGGTGGACGAGCCGTCCTCGGCGAGTTAGCCGGACGAGTCGTCGGCGTGCGCCGCGAGGAACGGTTCGATCACGGACAGTACCTCCGGCGCCGCCGCGATCGTCGTCGCGTGGTCGTACCCCCGGATGACGGCGAGCAGGGCCCCGGGGATCGTCCGCGACAGCTCTCGGGTGTCGTCGATCCGTTCGCCGTCCTCCGAACCGACGAATGCCAGCGTCGGCACGTCCAGCGCGGCGAGGGCGGCGTCGTCGATGCCGGGTTCGCGATCCGACCGCCGCATGTACGCGGCGAGGGCGGTTGCGTCGTTCGCCCGGAACGCGGCCTGTGTCGCCGCGTCGACGGGTGCACCGAGGTGTTCCGCCCATGCCTCGAGGAACCCGTCGATGCCGTAGTGACCGAGCACGTCGGCGCATCCCGGGAAGAACAACCGGTCGAACGTCCCGGCCTGCGCACGGGCGCTGCCACCGCCCACGGTGAGCGTCCGTAGCCGCCCGGTGTCCCGCACCGCCAGCGACAGGCCGACCCGGGCTCCGAACGAGTATCCGAGGTAGTGGACGCGGTCGGTGCCGGCGGCGTCCAGTACCGCCAGCACGTCGTCGACGATCAGGTCCATCGCGTAGGCGTCCGGGACGTGGGGCTTGTCGCTGCGGCCGTGTCCGCGCAGGTCGGGCAGGATGAGCCGGTACCGCTCCCGCAGGGGACGCACGTACCCGAATCCCCGCCAGATGGCGGACGAGAGGGCGCTGCCGTGCGCGAGCAGCAGCGACGGGCTGCCGGCGCCGGCGTCGGAGTCGATCACCGAGAAGGCGATGCGGGTTCCGTCGACAGGGTTGATCGCATGGCTCACCGCTCCAGTCTGACCGACCGGGTCACGCCGATGTCGGCCAGGAACCGCTCGTCGTGGCTGACCACCACGAGGGCGCCCCGGTAGGCACGCAGCGCCTGCACCAGGTGTGTGAGGCCGGGCAGGTCCAGGTTGTTGGTCGGTTCGTCGAGGAGCAGCAGCCGCGGCGCCGGGTCCGCCGCCAGCAGGGTCGCCAGCGCCGCCCGCAGGCGCTCGCCGCCCGAGAGGGCGGCCGCCGGCACGTCCGCGTCGGCACCGCGGAACAGGAACCGGGCGAGCAACGCCCGGACCTGCTGCGCCGACAGGTGCGGGGCACGCAGCGCGACGTTGTCCGCCACCGACAGCGTCCCGTCGAAGATGTCCAGCCGCTGCGGCAGCACCGCGAACGGCACCCGGGGGCCGGCCGCGACGACGGCGTGCAGCAACGTCGTCTTGCCCGAACCGTTGGGTCCGCGCAGCGCGATCCGCTCCGGGCCGACGATCTCGAGCGGACCCTCGGCGACGCGCGCCCCGGCGTGCACCTCCGTCTCCGGCAGGTCCACCCGGATCTCCCGGTCGTCGCGCACGGTGTCCTGGGCCTGCTCGAGGGTCTCACGCGCGCCGGCGAGCTTGCCCTCGTGTTCGCGCCGCAGCCGGCCCGCCGACTCCTGGGCCTGCCGCTTGCGGGCGCCCATCACGATCTTCGGCTCCCGCTTGTTCTCGAACATCTTGCGGCCGTAGCGCTGTCGCCGGGCGAGCTTGACGTGCGAGTCGCGCAGTTCGCGCGCCTGCCGGCGCACGTCCGCGCGGGCGTCGCGCACCGCGGCCAGCGCGGCCTCCTGCTCGGCCGCGACGATGCGTTCGTACTCGCTGTAGTTGCCGCCGAACAGCCGCAGGTCTCCGTCCCGTACCTCGGCGACGGTGTCGACCCGTTCGAGCAGGTCGCGGTCGTGGGTCGCGACGACGAGGGTCCCGGGGAACTCCCGCAGCACGTCGTACAGACGCGTGCGGGCCGCCGGATCCAGGTTGTTCGTCGGTTCGTCGAGCAGCAGGACGTCGGGCTCGTCGAGCAGACGGGCCGTGAGGGCCAGCAGGACGGTCTCGCCGCCGGAGAGGGTGCCGACGGTGCGATCGAAGTCGCTGGGGGATCGGACGATTCGGTCGAGGCCGAGGTGGTGCAGGGTGGCCAGGGCGCGCTCCTCGACGTCCCAGCGCTCGCCGACGGTGTCGAAGTCGCGGGCGGCGGTCGAGCCGGCCTCGATGCGCCGCAGTGCCGCACGCACGCCGTCGATGCCGAGGACGGCGTCGACGGTGCGGTGCCGGTCGAGGACGATGTCCTGCGGCAGCAGCGAGACCCGGCCACGTATCGTGACGGAACCGCGGGTCGGGGGCAGATCGCCCGACATGATGTGCAGCAGAGTCGATTTGCCGGACCCGTTGCGCCCGACGAGTCCGGTGCGGCCGGTGGGGAGGGTGGTGTCGAGACCGTCGAACACCACGGTGCCGTCCGGCCAGGTGAACGCGAGGTCCGAGAGAATCGGGGAAGGGTGTGACATGGCTGCTCCCGGCAGTAGGTGACGACGTACCGCGCGCAGGGTGCGGCGCGGCGGGCGAAACCTCTACAGGAGCAACGGCCTTCTCCGATCGGCGGGAACGTGACGAGAATCCACGGTAGATCGGTGATCGCGGAGCGGCAACCGGTTTTCTGCGCGACCGCGACCCGCGTCACAACGTGCCGCCTGTACGGCACGCCCTCCCGGGTCGTGCCCGACGGCACCGTCCGAATTCGGGCATGATCGTGGTCGTGCCCATCCTTCGACGCCGACCGGTTCCGCTCCTGACGACCGTCGTCGCCGCGCTCGCGGCCGCCGGGTGCTCCTTCGGGCCCGACCAGCCCGAGACCGTCGTGGGCGAGTTCGCGGCGGCGCTCGAGGCCGGCGACGTGCAGGCCGCGGCGGACCTCACCACCGACCCCGCGGCGGCGGCCACGACGATCGGCGACGTGTTCGACGGTCTCGGCGTCGACGGGTCCGGCACGGTCCGCCCCGACGTGAACCTCGCCGGCACGGGGGACGCGGGCACGTTCGACCTCGACGTCGCGTGGACCTTCGGCGCCGGGCGGGACTGGGCGTACCGCACGTCCGGCAGTGCGGTGGACCTCGACCCGCAGGGCTGGCGCATCGAGTGGGATCCGGCGCTGCTCGCCCCGGACCTGACCGCCGGCACCACCCTGAGCTACACGACCACGGTGGGTCCGGCGCCGTCGGTGCTCGACCGCCGCGGGCAGCCGATCCTCGAACAACAGGTCGTGACGCTGGTGAGCCTCGATGCCACCGCCGACCCGGCGGCCGTCGCGCCCCTGCTGGCGACGGCCGCGCCCACGATCACCGCGCAGTCGCTTGCCGCCGACGTCGCCGCCGCGGCGGGCAAGCCCGTGACGGCGGTGACCCTCCGGGAGACCGACCTCGCGCCGATCGAAGCGCAGCTCGCCGCGCTGCCCGGGGTGACCCTCGTCCGGCAGACCCGGTTGCTGACGGTCGACCGAACCCTGGCCTCGCCGGTGCTGTCCGGGCTGGGCGAGCTGTGGCAGGAGGGGCAGGACGCGTCCGCCGGTTGGGCCGTGCGGCTCGTGTCCGGGGACGGCAGCGCGCGCCGCGTCGCCGGGGCCGACGGTCCACCGGCGCCGGACCTGCAGACCACGCTCGACCTGGACCTGCAGACGCGCGCCGAGGCGGTCCTGGCGCCGATGCAGCAACCGGCGGTGATCGTCGCGATCGAGCCGTCCACCGGGGCGGTGCGGGCGGTGGCGCAGAACGCCGCCGCCGACGCCGAGGGGCCGCTCGCCCTGACCGGGCTGTATCCGCCCGGCTCGACGTTCAAGACCGTCACCACCTCGGCCGCGCTGCAGGCCGGGGCCACGACCCCCGACACGGTGGTGCCGTGCCCCGGGACCGCGAACATCGAGGGTCGCGTCATCCCCAACGACGACAGCTTCGACCTCGGCTCCGTCCCGTTGCACACCGCCTTCGCCTTCTCGTGCAACACCACGATGGGCCGGCTCGCCGTGGGACTGCCGGCGACCGCGCTCACCGACGCGGCCGCACAGTTCGGGCTCGGGGTGGACTACGTCACGCCCGGACTGGTCACGGTCACCGGCAACGTGCCCGAGGCGCGGACGCCGGCGGAGCGCGTCGAGTCCGCGATCGGCCAGGGCCGGGTGACGGCGTCCCCGTTCGGGATGGCACTCGTGGCGGCGTCCATCGCGCACGGGTCGACACCGCTGCCGATGCTCGTCGAGGGCCGGCCGGGGGTGGCCGATCGCGCGCCCGGCGCCGCGCCGGAGGAGGTCACTGCCGCGTTACGGACGATGATGCGGGAGACTGTCACGGGGGGAACCGCGAGTGCGCTGCGGGACATCCCCGAACTCGTCGGTAAGACGGGGACGGCAGAGTACGGTGATGGCACCGGTGCCCACGGGTGGTTCGTCGGCTCGCAGGGAGACCTCGCATTCGCGGTTTTCGTTGCGGGAGCGGGCAGTTCGGCGCCGGCAGTGGACGTGGCGGGACGCCTGCTGAGGGGGTGATACGCGGTTCGAGGCGCAATCGTGATCGCATCGTAGGCAGGACGTGCTTGTTGCTGAAGTGACAGAAGTGAAAGTTGGTCGTTATGGGTTTTCGGGACTGGCGCAGGATGCGCGGCCGCGTGACAGCCCTGGTCTCCGTCGTGGTTCTCGCCGCGGGCATGGCGTCCTGCGTGTTCGACGACTCCCGGAGCGACGCGCAGCGACTCGTCGACGACTTCGTCGCGGAACTGAACGAACGCGACGCCGCCGGCGCGGCCGCCCTCACCTCGTACCCGAACGCCGCCGAGACGTCGATCAGCCAGATGTTCGAGGGCATGAAGGACGGTGACGTCGAGTTCGACGTCGCCCAGTTCGTCGAACTCAACGAGCAGACGGGATTCTTCTCCCTCGGAGCCGACTGGAACTTCGGGCCCGGCAAGGACTGGGGCTACCAGGTGGACGGCGTGGCCAAGAACCTCGCCGTCGGCTGGCGGATCTCCTGGGACCCGCAGGTGCTGGTGCCCGAGCTGAACCGGACCCGCACCGTGCACCACGTGCGCACCGACGCCGCCCCGCCGAAGATCTTCGACCGCACCGGTCGGCTGCTCATGGCCGAACAGACCATCAACGCCGTCGTCGTCGACCCCGCCCTCACGTCCGATCCGGTCGACATCACGACACGGCTCGCGAAGGTACTCGAACCGGTCGCCCCGGTCATCACCGCCGACCTGCTGCAGCGCAACCTCGCGGCCGACCCGGGCGCGCGCATCACCGCGGTGAAGCTGCGCGACCAGGACTACCAGTTCCTCGAGGACGACATCGTGTCCATCCCGGGCGTCGTGGTGGTCGAGACACCGACCCTGATCAGCGCGGACCGGCGGATCTCCACACCCCTGCTCGACCCGTTGCGCGCGGCCTGGCAGCTCGAACGCGACGCCACCGCCGGCTGGGCCGTCACCCTCGAAGAACCCGGCGCCGACCCCGTGCAGCTCGCCGGCTTCCAGGGCCCGCCGCCGCCGGACCTGCAGGCGACCCTCGATTCGCACGTCCAGCTCGCCGCCAAGGAAGCCGTGGTCAGCGTGGGTACCCCCGCGGCCATCGTGGCCATCCAGCCGTCCACCGGCGGCGTCCTGGCCCTGGACGTGAACAACTGGGCGATGGAACTCGGACCGGTCGCCTCGCGCGGGCTGTACCCGGCCGGACAGGTACTGGATCCGGTGCGCCTGGCCGCGGGCCTCGACCGGGGCGTCGATCCGGTCTCGGTGAGCACCGACGATCTGGCCGCCACCGCCCGCCGGCTCGGGCTCGGACTCGACTACGACGTTCCGGGGTTCGACTTCGAGACCGCGCAGATCGGGGAAAACCGGTCGGGCGTGGTGCAGTTCTCCGGCTCGGACGGCGGCAGCGAGGCGCTCGTCAGTCCGTTCGGGGCCGCGCTGCTCGCCGCGTCCGTCGCGCGGGGGGAAGCGCCGCTGCCGGCGATCGTGCAGGGCAGGTCGGCGAAGGTCGACGAGACCGTCGAACCGCTGCCACCGCAGGTGACCGACGCGTTGCGCGCCGCGATGGCCGAGAACGTGCGCAGCGGCCCCGCATCGTTCCTGAAGGGTCACCCGGGTCTGGCCGGCATCGCGGCCGCGAGCGGCGACGACCGGTGGTTCTACGGATACACCGGCGATCTGGCGTTCGCGGTGTTCGTCGCCAACGCCGACGGCGGCGACCGTGCGGTGAAGATGGCCGACATGTTCCTGCGGGAGCTGGCCAAGCCGCCCACCGACGGCTGACCGCCGCGGACCTCGACGGTCCCGTCGGAGCGGACCCGGGTACGTTTGTCGCTCGTGACCCCCGTCGACCTGCTGCTGCTCGCGGTCGCGGGGTTCTTCGCCGGGCTCATCGGGTTCGTCACCGGCCTTGCGTCCATCGTGTCGTACCCGGCGCTGCTCGCCGCGGGGCTGCCACCCGTCGCCGCCAACGTCACCAACACCGTCGCGATGGTGGGGGTCGGCGTGGGGGCACTCGCCAACTCGACCCGCGAGGTCGTCGACACCGGCCCACGGCTGTGGCGGTGGACCGCGTACTCGGCGCTCGGCGGCCTCGTCGGCGCCGTCGTGCTGCTGTGGGCGCCGGCGGGGTCGTTCGAGGCGGTGGTGCCCTACATGGTGGCGTTCGCGGCTCTCGCGCTGCTGCTCCAGCCGCGGATCCGCGCCCTGTCCGGCGGCCGGGACCTGCCGGGACCGTACTCGGCGCTGCTGTTCGTCGTCGCCGTGTACGGAGGCTACTTCGGGGCCGGGGCGGGCGTCGTCTTCCTCGCCGTGACCCTGATCTGCACCTCCGAGCACATCTGGCGCGCCACCATCCTCAAGAGCTACCTGCTCGGGGTGGCCAACCTCGTCGCGGCCATCGGGTTCGCCGTATTCGGCCCGGTGCACTGGGGTGCGGCCGCGGCGATGGCGCTGGGGGCCGTCGCGGGCGGGTGGTGCGGACCGCCGGTGGTCCGGCGCATCCCGCCCGACGTGCTGCGGGTGGGGGTCGCACTCGCCGGATTCGGGCTGGCGGTGTGGCTGGCCCTCCGGTGAGCCCGCCGCGCCCGTGCACACCGTCGACCTACGGTCGGTGACATCGTCGGCCTACGGTCGGTGACATCGTCGGCCTACGGTCGGTGACACCGTCGGCCTACGGTCGGTGACACCGTCGACCTACGGTCGGTGACACCGCCGGGTCAGTGCACCCCCTGCATCTTCCGCCGGATCCAGGGCGACAGCAGCGCCAGCACGACGCCGATCGCGATCGAACCGAAGCCGATCCACGCGAAGTACGGCTTCTCGTTCGCCTCGTCGTAGTACTTGGCGAGCGTGCCGGCCATCGCCGTGCCGAGTGCGACGGACAGGAAGAACAGCGCCACCATCTGGGTGTGGAAGTTGCGTGGGGCGAGCTTCGTCGCGAGGGACAACCCGACGGGGGAGAGCAGCAGCTCGGCGAACGTGAACAGCAGCAGGATGCCGGCGAGACCGAGCACGGGAGCACTGTTGGGGCCGCCGCCGGACATCGGGACGAAGCACAGGAATGCGATGCCCATGAGCATCGTGCCCATCGCGAACTTCGCCGGCGACGACGGCTGCCGGGGCCCGAGCCGGGTCCACAGCGCGGCGAACACACCGGCGAACACGATGATGAACACGGGGTTGATCGACTGCACCCATGCCGGCGGGAAGTCCCAGCCGAACAGGTTGCGGTCGAGGCGCTTGTCCGCGTAGACCGCAACGGTGGTGAACTGCTGCTGGAACAGCGACCAGAAGGCCGCGCTGGCCAGGAACATCGGGATGAAACTGACCACCCGGCTGCGTTCGGCCGGGGTGATCTGCCGACTGGACAGGATCACCACGAAGTAGACGACGGAGGCCGCGACGATCGTGCCGACCACGACGTCGGACAGGTTGTCGACGGTGACCAGTCCGGTCGCGAACAGCACCGCGATCAGGGCGAGCACGACGAGGGCGATCCCGGCGGCGCGGACCCGCTGGGTGGCGGGCAGCGGGTGCGGGGGCGTGGCGCCGATCCCGCGCAGGTGCTTGCGGCCGAGGGTGTACTGGATCAGGCCGAGCGCCATGCCGATCGCGGCCAGGCCGAATCCGTAGTGGAAGCCCAGCTCGGTCTGCGCCCACCCGGTGAGCAGCGGACCGATCAGCGCCCCGATGTTGATGCCCATGTAGAAGATGGAGAACCCGGCGTCGCGACGGGTGTCCTGCTCGTCGTAGAGATCACCGACGAGCGACGTCGCATTGGCTTTGAGGCCGCCGCTGCCGACCGCGACGAACACCAGGCCGACCGCCACTCCGGCGAGTCCGGGCAGCAGAGCCAGCGAGATGTGGCCGAGCATGATGAGGATCGCGCTGTAGAACAGCGTGCGTTCGGAACCGAGCAGCCGGTCCGCGATCCAGGCGCCGAGGATCGTCGACAGGTAGACCGTGCCGCCGTACGCGCCGACGATCGACGTCGCGGCCAGCTCGCTGATCCCCAGTCCACCGTCGGCGGCCGAGTAGTACAGGTAGTAGATCAGGATGCCCTGCATGCCGTAGAAGGAGAATCGCTCCCACATCTCGACACCGAACAGGTTGGCCAGGGCGAAGGGCTGGCCGAAGAAGGTTCGTTCCCGAGTCCGTTCGGGCGGCGGCGCGGTCTCGCTCATGGCTGTCACTCTCGCACAGCCCCGGTCTCCCGGACGGCGTTCGCCCCGGACCCTGTCCGATATGCGCACTACGGCTCGGACGGGGCGGAACGGTCAGGCGGCGTCGACGCGTCGGCGCGCCCAGAGGCCCGCCAGCAGGCGCCACCCGAGCAGGAACACCGCGAGCACGATCGATGCGACGACGATGAACGACCCGGCGGTGCCCTGGCCGGTGACGACCCGCAACAGCATCCCGACGACCACGGTGGACAGCCAGGCGAGCACGCCGGTCGGGACGACCAGCCACGGATCGAACTTCTCCTTGTAGAGCGCAGCCGTCGCGATCCATCCCGCGGTCAGGCCGGCCAGGAACGGCCATGCCGTGCTCGCGAGTCCGACCAGATCGACCCCCTCGTCGTGACTCGCGCGTCCGAGCGCGGCGAACACGATGACCAGGACGACGTCGATCAGGGCGGGTGCGTACTTCTTCACGTCGTCCAGCGTAGGGCGACGACGACAGCGAGCGCCCTCCGGGACGGGAGAGCGCTCGCTGTGCGGGACGGGATCAGGCCTGCAGGCCGGCCTCGATCTCGAGGTTGATGGTGATCTTGTCGCCGACGACGGCGCCGCCGCCCTCGAGCGGCATGTCGATGGAGATGCCGAAGTCCTTGCGGTTGAGGACGGTGGTGGCCTCGAAGCCGGCGACCGGGCCCTGGCCCATACCCGGGTTCACTCCGTTGAACTCGAGCTTCAGTTCGACGGGCTTGGTGACGCCGTGCAGGGTGAACTCGCCGTCGACCACGTAGTCGCTCCCGGCGGGGCGCACGCCGGTGGACCGGAAGGTCGCGGTCGGGAACTGCTCGGCGTCGAAGAAGTCGGCGGAGCGGATGTGGGCGTCGCGATCGGCGTTCCTGGTGTCGATGGACGCGACCTGGATCTCGGCGGCGACGGCGACGGTGCCGTCCTCGGCGACGGTGACGGCGCCCGAGAAGTCGTCGAACGTGCCGCGCACCTTGCTGACGACGAGGTGCCGGACGGTGAAGCCCACCGTGGAGTGGACCGAGTCGATGACCCAGGTGCCGGCGGTGAGCCCGGGGAAGGTGGCGGTGGTGGCGGCGGTGGTCATGGGTGCTCCTCCTGGTCGAGTATTGGTTGAAGTTTCAACCTTCGATGCAGTCAACGATCGCATCCAATGGTTGATTCCGCAACTACTTTTGATGTGAGGTGGATCTCACTCCGGCGCGGGGGTGCCCTCGCTCGCGGCCCGGCCGCGACGTCGTTCGAGCACCGAACGGGCGTGTTCCTCGCGTTCGAGATCGGCGTCGATGTCCTCCTCGTGCCGGCTCGTCCGGAACTTGAAAGCCACCACCGTCCACCCCACCAGTGCGACCAGGATGAAGCTCACGCCCCGGTACACGAACACCGCCGCCAGGGCCTGCGAGGCACTCATCCCGGCCGCGGTGAGCGTGGCGATCAACGTGCCGTCGACGAAACCCAGCCCGCCGGGCGCGAGCGGAATGCTCCCCACCGCCTTGGCGGCCGCGAACGCGATCAGCAGTCCCGGCAGCGACGGCTCCCCGCCCACCGCCCAGCACGCGAACCCCAGACACGCGACGTCGAAGACCCGGTGCACGGCCGACCAGCCGATCGTGGCGAGCCCGTCGCGCCGACCCAGGTGCACCGCCTCGATCTGCCCGAGGACCTGCTCGAACTTCTCCAACCCGGTGTCGGCCGGCTTGCGCAGCAGGCGGTTGACGCGCGCGAGAACCCACGCCCCGGCCGACTCGACGGACGACGGATTGCGGGACGCGTACCGGACACCGACGATCAACGCGATCACCCCGGCCACCGACAGCACCAGCGTCACCGGGCTCACCCGCGTACCGACCGCGAACGCGCCGCCCACGCCGACCGCTGCGAGCGTCACCGCCGCGATCACCCCCGAGACCGCGAGTTGCCACGACGCCACCACCGGCGTCGCACCCCAGCGCCGGGTCTGCTGGTAGGTGAACGCGGTGGAGAACACCGGACCGGCCGGCAACGTCACCGCCATCGCCGTGCTCGCATAGATCACCGACGCCGAGCGCACGTGCCCGACGACGACCTCCCCGGCGCGCAGCAGCCGTCGCTGGACTTCCGCGAAGCCGCTCAGCGACAGGGCCTGCGCGAGGATGCACGCGGCCAGCCAGCCCCAGTGCAGTTCGGTCAGAGCGCGCCAGGAGTCGGCCAGCGTCGGCCACAGGTAGATGCCCTCGACGACCAGCAGGGCAACCAGCGCCACGGCGAGCAGCCACTTCACCCGCCCGAAGCGACCCCGGCGCCGCGTGGCGTCGGGTGCTGGCGGATCACGTCGGGGCTGCGCCACAGGATTCAGCGTAGCCAAGCGGACCGGAGGGTGGATCGTCCTTTTCGTCGCCGACTCGTCCGGCCGTCCGTCACTCGTGGCCCGATTCCGGATACCGCACCGGCCAGGCGAGATGCGTCACCCGGCGGCGGCCCGGCAGCTGCACCTCGTCGCCGAGCTCCCAGTGGGCCCGTTCCTCGTCGTCGGCGAAGTACAACGCGCTCGACGACGCGAGCACCCGGCTCGGCCGCAGCTTCGCCAGTTCGGTCAGCCGCGACGCCTCGTTCACCGGATCGCCGATGACGGTGTACTCGAACCGTTCGGCCGCGCCGATGTTGCCGGCCACCGCCAGCCCCGCCGAGACCCCGATGCCGATGTCGAGATCGGTGATCTCGTCCAGCGCGAATCGCAGCTCCCGGGCCGCCGCGAGCGCGGCGGTGGGCGCGTCGGGCCGGTCCAGCGGAGCGCCGAAGATCGCCAGCGCCGCGTCGCCCATGAACTTGTTGACGAAGCCGTGGTGCCGGTCGACGACGTCCACCACGACCCGGAAGAACTCGTTGAGCAGCTCGACGACCTCGCCCGGCGGGCGTTCGGCCGCCGTCGCCGTCGATCCCACCATGTCCACGAACAGCACTGCGACGTAGCGGGTCTCCCCGCCGAGCTCGGTGCCGTACTGCAGGGCACGGCGGGCCACGTCCTCGCCGACGTGCTGAGCGAACAGCTGGCGCAGCCGCCGCCGCTCGTCGGACTCGGCCATCATCCGGTTGAAGCCGACCTGCAGGCGGCCGATCTCGCTGCCGTCGAACACCTCGACCTGCACGTCCGTCGCGCCGCGCTGGACCCGCTCGATGGCCCAGCGCAGCTGCTTGACCGGGTCGGAGATCTGGGCCGCGGTGAGCGACGACAGCACCCCCGCCAGACCGATCGCCATCACCGACAGCGCCAGCACCGCCCAGGCCATCGCGTCCACCGGGAACTCGACGTCGGTGGTCAGCTGCGTGACGCACAGCAGGGCGATGCCGCCGGCCGGCATCAGAGTGCCGAGCCCCCACGTCATGGCGAGGCGCGTACCGACACCCGGCGCGAGGGTCCGGTCGAACTCCCCCTCGCTCAGGGCCCGCGCCGCCACCGGCCGCAGGATCCGCTCGCCGAGCATGTACGTGAACCCGAACGTGCTCGTGGCGGCCATCGCGACGGTGATCGCCACCGCCACCGCCAGCTCCGGCATCTCCTCCGCGGTGAGGAACACGAACAGCACGCCGCCGAGGATCCACAGGACCAGGTGCACGATCGCCTGCCGCAGCGGCGCGTGCAGCGCGGACATCTGCTCGGATCGGGTCGGCGGGCCGCCGCGCAGCTGCCACCGCACCACCGCCCGCAGCATCAGGGCCGCGGCCGTCAGGCTCACGATCCCGGCGAACACCAGATACACCGCGAACACCGCGAAGTTGCGGACCCGGTCCGCGATGATGTTCTCGTTCTCGGACAGCGGGATGCCGTACCGGACGAACGCGAACACCAGCAGCGCGCCGAACAGGTTCGACGCCCCCATCGAGGCCATGTAGAGCGGCCAGCGACTACGCAACGTCGCCGCGACGGCTCGATAGGACCCCAACACGACATCAAATCAAACCACTGTGCCCACCGTCACAGCGCACCATGGTCGTGATCCGGGCGTTTCGGGCGGTTACCCTCGGCGCGACGATCGACCGGGAAGGGGAACGTCCGCATGGTCCGGCGCAGAGCCGACGACAGGCCGCCGCGTCGCGTCGCCGTGCCCGCCGCACCCGCCCGGGACCGGATCGGCGCCGACCCGGACGCGCCGCTGTGGCGGGCCGCGCAGGTGTTCCGGCTCGTCACCGTCGTCTACGCCGTGAGCTCCCAGTTCTCCACCGTCACCCACTACACCTCCCCGCAGCTCAGCTGGTTCTTCGTCGCGCTGCTGGCGGTGTGGTCCGGCGTGTCGGCGGTGCTGCTGTCGCAGGGAGTCGGCCGGCGCGCCGTGGTGGTCGGGATGGATCAGGTCGTCGCGGTCGCACTCATGGGCGCGACGCGGCTCGTCGCCGACCACGACTGGTACAGCGCCCATCAGACGCTGCCCACCACCCTCTGGGTCGCCAACGCGGTGCTCTCGGCCGCGATCCTCGGCGGTCCCGCCGCCGGCGTGGCATCCGCGCTGGCGATGGCCTCGGTCAGCGCGGTGGTCCGCGACCAGATCAACCTCGACCTGTGGCGGGACGCGACCGCCCCCGTCCTCGTCGCGGTCGGCGTCGCGATGGGATTCGCCACCACCACCGCCCGGCGCGCGCACCGGCAGCTCGAACAGGCCGTGCGGGTGGCGGCCGCCACCGAGGAACGCGACCGGCTCGCCCGCGAGGTGCACGACGGGGTGCTGCAGGTCCTGGCCCTGGTGCGGCGCCGGGGCACCGCTCTCGGCGGGGAGGCCGCCGAACTCGCCCGGCTCGCCGGGGAACAGGAGGCCGCGCTGCGGATGCTCGTCTCCGAACAGGGCACCCGGCTCGACCGCGGCGACGAACTCGTGGACCTGCGGGCGCTGCTGCGGGGCCAGGCCGGTGCCGGCGTCACCGTCTCGGCGCCCGCCGACCCGGTCCTGCTCGACCGCGTCCGCGCCGCGGAACTGGCGGCGATCGCCACCACGGCGCTGACCAACACCACGCTGCACGCGGGTGCCGGGGCGAAGGCGTACGTGCTGGTCGAGGACCTCGGCGACGAGGTGATCCTCAGCGTCCGCGACGACGGGAAGGGCATCGCGGACGGGCGGCTCGCCGAGGCCCGCGCCGAGGGCCGGATGGGTGTGTCGAAGTCGATCGTCGGCCGCGCGCAGTGGCTCGGTGGCGTCGCGGTGCTCGACAGCGCGCCCGGTGCGGGCACCGAATGGGAGATCCGGATTCCGAAGAGGGGAGCACGAGGTGGGTGAGGACAGCGCGACGAGCGGCCCGATCACGGTGATGGTCGTCGACGACCACCCGATGTGGCGCGACGGCGTCTCGCGGGACCTCGACGCGGCCGGCTTCCGGGTCGTCGCCACCGCCGACGGCGTCGGTGCGGCCGCGCGCCGGGCCGCGGCGGTGCAGCCGGCCGTCGTGCTGATGGACATGACGCTGCCCGACGGCACCGGCACCGAGGCCACCGTCGCCGTGCTCCGGGCCTCCCCGGCCAGCCGCGTGCTGGTGCTGTCCGCGTCCTCCGAGCGGGACGACGTCCTCGGGGCCGTGAAGGCCGGTGCCTGCGGGTACCTGGTCAAGAGCGCGTCGGCCGCCGAGCTGGCCGAGGCCGTGCGGGCGACCGCTGCCGGGCAGGCGGTGTTCACGCCCGGCCTGGCCGGTCTGGTCCTCGGCGAGTACCGCCGCATGTCCTCCGGCGAGTACCGCCGCATGTCGTCGGACTCCGGCCGGCGCGCCCCCGCCCCGCCCACCCTCACCGAACGCGAGACCGAGGTGCTGCGGCTCGTCGCGAAGGGACTGTCGGCCAAGCAGATCGCCGCCCGGCTCACCCTCAGCCACCGCACGGTGGAGAACCACGTCCAGGCCACGCTGCGCAAGCTGCAGCTGGCCAACCGCGTCGAGCTGACCCGGTACGCGATCGAACAGGGACTGGACTAGCGCACCGGGCGTCACCGGTCCTCTAGAATTCGACCGCTTCCGCAGTCCGGTTGCGGCGGTGGCGTGCTCGATCGAAAGGCGGAGCGCGGATGACTACCCCTGGCGTGGCGCTCGGCGTACTCGGAGGCTTCGCCGTCAGCGTCGACGGACGACCCGTCGACCTCGGTGGCATCCGGCAGCGCGCCCTGCTCGCCGCGCTCGTCGTCGCGTTCCCGGGCGACGTGTCGGGTGAGCGGCTGCTCGAGCAGGTCTGGCACGACGTCGACGACCCGAAGACGAGCTCGCTGCACTTCGCCGTCTCCAAACTGCGCGACCGGCTCAGCCCGCAGCGGCCGCGCGGGGACGAGGGCGTGATCGTCCGGGAGGGCTCGCGGTACCGGCTCGCCGTCGCCGCCGAGCAGATCGATGCCGTCCGGTTCACCGACCTCGTCGCGCGGGGCGACCGGCTGCGCGAGCAGGGCGCCGCTCAGGCCGCCGCCGAGGCGTACGCGACAGCCCTCTCGTGCTGGCGCGGGTCGCCCTACGCCGACGTCGCCGACGCCGAGTTCGTGCGCCCCGAAGTCGCCCGGCTGACGGCGGTCGAGTTGCGCACCCGCAAGGCCCTGCTGCAGATCCGGCTGGACCTGGGCGGCGCCGACGTCGTCGAGACCGCCGAGCGGCTCGTCGCCGCGCACCCGCTCGACGAACGGGCCTGGGAACTGCTGGTCGTCGCCCTCTACCGGGCGGGCCGGCAGGCGGACGCGCTGGCGGCGCTGCGCCGCGTGCGCACCGTGCTCGACGGTGAACTCGGCATCGAACCGGGCACCGGACTGCGCGAACTCGAAACGGCGGTGCTGCGGCAGGACGACGCGCGGCTGCTCGGCACGGCGATCCCGCCGGCGGCCGCGGCCCCGCGGAACCCGAACTCCACTCTGCCGTGCCCACGCACCGCCCTCGTCGCCCGCGGCCGTGAACTCGCGGAGGTCGGTGCGGCGGTGGCCCGGGAACCGTTGGTCACGCTCGTCGGCCCCGGCGGGGTCGGCAAGACACGTCTGGCGGTGGAGGTGTGCCGCCACGGCGGTGAACGCCGCGCCGACGGACCGTGGTTCGTGGACCTGGGGGCGGTGCGCGCCGACGCGCTGGTCGCCGCGACCGTGGCGGCAGCCCTGCAGATCCTCGGCCCCGGAACCGTCGATCACCTGGCGACGGTCCTCGCCCCCCGCGAGTTCGTCCTCGTCCTGGACAACTGTGAGCACCTGCTCGACGGGGTCGTGGAGCTGGTGACGGCGCTGCTCGAGCGCTGCCCCGGCGTGCGGATCCTGGCGACGAGCCGGGAGCCGCTCGGCCTCGACGGCGAATGGGTCTACGAGGTGCCGCCGTTGGACGAGGACGCGGCCGTCGAGCTGTTCAGCGTCCGGGCCGCCGGGGTGGTGCCGGGCTGGACGATCCACGACGCGGTGACCGAGCCCGTGCGCCGCATCTGCACCGAGCTCGACGGGATCCCGCTGGGCATCGAGCTGGCGGCGGCACAGCTGCGGGTGCTGTCCGAGCAGCAGATCGCGGAGGGGCTGAGCGACCGGTTCGCGCTGCTGCAGGGCGGCTCTCGCACCGCTCCGCCTCGGCAACGCGGACTCGCCGACGCGATCGAGTGGAGCTACCGGCTCCTCGACGACGAGCAGGCGCGGTTGCTGCGCGAGGTAGCGGTGTTCGCCGGCAGCTTCGATCTCGAGGGCGCCGCCGCCGTGCACGGCAGCGCGCCGCCGCTGAGCGTCCTGCCGCCGCTGACCGCCCTCGTGCGACGGTCGCTGCTACGCGTGGAACCGGCGTCGTCGCCGCGGCGGTACTCGATGCTGCAGACGATCCGGGAGTTCGCCCTGGAACGCGTGGACGCGTCCGAACGGGACCGGACCGCCGTCGTGCACCGCCGGTTCGTGCTGCGGCGGGCCCTCGCGGCGACGCCGCACCTGCGCGGCTCCCGGGCGCGGCAGACGTTCGACGCCCTGACGGCGGACATCGCCGAGCACCGCGCCGCGGCGGCGTCCGCCGCAGCCGCCGGCGACGCCGTCTACCTGCTCGAACTCGCCGGAGCGCTCTACTGGTTCTGGTACCGGCGCGGGCACATCCGGGAGGGCCTCGGGGTGATCTCGGCGGGGCTCGGGGCGGTGGAGGGGTCCGCCGCCGTCGTCCCGGATGCGACCCTGTCGTCGGCGCTGACCGGACTGGGCGGACTCACCTACCTGGCGGGCGACCCGGCCACCGCGGCGGCCGCGCTGCTCCGGTCCGCCGAGACCGCGGCGCGCACCGGCGATGCCGTCACCGAGGCATGGATGCGCTCCTGGTGGGCGTACTGCTCCGCGATCACGGGACCGTCCGAGGAGTTCCTGCGCGCAGCCCACGAGAGTGCCGACGTCCTGCGCCGGGAGGGTGCCGTGTGGCAGCGCGCCGACGCGCTGCTCATCGAGGGCATGATCCTGCGCTTCCTCGGCCGGCCCGAGCGGGCCCAGCAGGTGTTGCGCGAGGCCGTCGAGACGGGCGAGCGCTGCGGCCACGGCTGGGCGGTCGGCTCGGCGTCGTGGACCCTCATGCGCACCGCGATGGACGTCGGGGACACGGATGCGGCGCTCGACGCGGTCCGGGTGATGCAGCCGGTTCTCGAGGCCGAGGGTGACGTGACGTCGTGGCTGGTACTCGTCCACAGCGCCGCGGCCCTGGTGGCCCGGCTCGGCACACCCGACGTCGGCGCGATGCTGCTCGGCGCGGTCCGTGCCCTCGGTGGCCGCATCGGCTTCCTGCCCGAGGTGATGGATCCCGTCGACGGCCCGCGCGAGGTGGCGGTCGTCCGCGATGCGCTCGGGGGGACCGAGTTCGAACGGTACGTCGGTCTCGGCGCCGGCCTGGACCGCGCGGAGGTGAGCGCGCTGCTCGACCGGCTGTGCCGGACGGGGCACGTCGGTGCCCAGCCGGAGCTAAGCGGCAGCTAAGCCCCGTTCGCTGTCCTGGAGGGGACCCCGAGTCGTCCCCACCGAGGAGCATCATGTCCCACCAGCCGTCCCCGACCCTGGCCGCCACGTCCGTCGCCGACCGCCTCCGCACCGCCGTCGCCGGCGCGGTCCACGCCCCCGGCGACGAGGGGTACCGCCTGTCCGCCACCGGCTTCAACGTCGCCACCGTGCATCGCAGCGCCGCGGTGGTGGTCGCCTCGAGTGCCGCCGACGTCGCCACCACCGTCCGGATCGCGGCCGAGTGCGGACTGACCGTCGCGGTGCAGGCCACCGGCCACGGCGCGGCCCCCGCACCGGAGAACAGCATCCTCGTCGACACCGCCCTCCTCGACGGGGTGAGCATCAACCGGGCCGAGCGCACCGCCACCGTCGAGGCCGGGGTCCGCTGGCGGCAGGTGCTCGATGCGGCCGCCCCGCACGGGCTGGCACCGCTGGCCGGGTCGTCGCCCGACGTCGGCGTGGTGGGGTACACCCTCGGCGGTGGTCTCGGACCGATCGCCCGCACCCACGGCTTCGCGGCCGACCGGGTGCTGCGGATGGAGGTCGTCACCGCCGACGGACAGCTGCGGCGGGTCACCCCCGACGAGGAACCCGACCTGTTCTGGGCGCTGCTCGGCGGCGGCGCGGCGTTCGGGATCGTCACCCAGATGACCTTCGAGCTGCTCCCCATCCAGACCCTCGACGGCGGCGGCCTCTTCTACGACATCGCCGACGCACCGGCCGTGCTGCGCCGCTGGCGGGACTGGATTTCCGCCGCGCCGATGTCCGTGTCCAGCTCGCTGGCGATCGTCAACTTCCCGCCCCTGCCCGTCCTGCCCGAGCCGCTGCGCGGCCGCACCGCCGTGCACGTGCGGTTCGCGCACGTCGACGACCACGAGGACGGGGTGGAAGTGCTCGCCCCGATGCGGGCGGCGGCCACCCCGATCCTCGACACCGTCGCCGAGATCGTGTACCCGGCGCTGGGCTCGATCCATGCCGACCCCACCGATCCGATGCCCGCCGCGGAACGTTCCGTGTTGTTGCGGGAACTCCCGGACGCCGCCCTCGACGCCCTGCTCGCGGTCGCCGGTCCCGCCGGCGGGCTGCCGATCGCGTTCGCCGAGCTCCGCGCGATGGGTGGCGCCCTGAGCGCGCCGCCGGAGACCGCCAACGCGGTCGGGGGTCGCGACGCCGCGTTCAACCTGTTCACGGTCGGTGTGCTGGCGCCGCCCGTCGCCGACGCGGTGCCCGGTGCCCTCGAGTCCGTCGTCGGGGCACTCGCGCCGTGGGGAACCGGGGGTGCATCGACGAACTTCGCCGGCGCGGCGGACGGTGTCCCTGCCGCTCGGGTGGCGAGGGCGTGGACCCCGGCCCAGCGTGCGCGGCTCGCCGGGATCCGCGCGGCCTACGACCCCGCCGGGGTCTTCGCGTCCGCGGCGCGGTGGCCCGCCTCGGTGGTCTGAGCCCGACGATTCCTCGCTTCATGATCGTCCGGCAAGCGCGGCAGCGCCTACCCTGTCGATCATGGAGTCGAGGGATCTGCGTGTTTCGGACGCCGAGCGCGAACACGTCGGAACGTTGCTGCAACGGGCGGTGGGGCAGGGGATGCTGTCGCTGGGGGAGTTCACCGAGCGGATGGACACCGCGCTGGCCGCGAAGACCCGCGGAGAACTGAACGCCGTGCTCGTCGACCTGCCCGGCGTGCAGGTGCGGCCCGAATACCTGCCGCACCCCGCCCAGCCCGGTCCCGTCCCGGCGCCACCCGTGCCCGGCCCGGGGCATTCCGCCCCACCCGTGTCCGGCCCGGTGTATCCCGCGCCGTCCCCGCACATGCAGGTACCCACCATCCGTGGCCGGATGTCCACCCTCAGCCGCAAGGGCCGGTGGGAGGTGCCACCGGTGCTGCGGCTCGACACCCTGATGTCCTCGGTGACCCTCGACTTCACCGAGGCCGTCATGCGCACCCAGGTCGTGCGGATCCAGGTCGACGACTACCTCAGCTCCCTCACCCTGATCGTCCCCGCCGAGGCCACGGCCGACATCAACGGTCTCGACACTGTCGCCGCGAGTGCCCAGTCGAAGGTGCGCAACGGACCCCCGTTCGGTCCGCTGCACCTGATCGTCGACGGGACCGTCCGCCTCGGTTCCGTCAACGTCAAACACCCGCTGGGGACGACCCTACGCAAACTGCTGGGCTAGGCAGCAGTACCCGAGCCGCATGTGCGGTAGTGATACTCATGCCCACGGACGCCGGGCCGCGGACCATGTAGGCATGAGTACGCCGACTCCGCCCGGTCTCGATCCGCGGCTCGTCGCCCAGCTGTCCGGCGAGTGCTACGCGCTCGAACAGCACCTGCACGCCGTCGGCGCGCACGTCGCACACCTACGGGCCCAGCTCGACCGCCTCGCTGTCGTACCGGCGCCCGTACCGGCCCCGACCCCGAGCCCGGTGCCGGCCCCGCCGCCGGCGCCGTCCATGACGCGGACCCCGCCGCCACCCCGACGGCCGGTCCCGCCGGTGGCCCCACCGAAACCGTCGGCACCGGCGCGGGAACCGTGGTGGCAGCGCGACGGCGTGATCAGCCGCCTGCTCGCCGTCGCCGGGGTGGCGGTCACCCTCATCGGCGTCGTGATGCTGCTCGTGCTCGCCGCACAGGCCGGGATCTTCGGTCCCGTGCCCCGCGTCGTCTCCGGTGCGGTGCTGTCGGCCGCGCTCGTGGCTGCCGGGATCCGGGTGCACCGCCGCGAGGGCGGCCGCGTCGGCGGTGCCACTCTGGCCGCGACCGGTTTCGCGGGCGGCTACCTGGTGGTCTTCGCCGCGACCGCGTACTACCGGTGGGTGCCCGCCGTCGCCGGTCTGGCCGCCGCGCTCGTCGTCGCCGGCGCGGGCGTCGCGCTCGCGGTGCGCTGGTCGGACCGGATCCTGGCCGTGCTGCTCGTGCTCGGTGCCGCACTGCTCGCCCCGGTCCTGTCGGAGGGCGACCCGCTGCCGCTGCTCGGCTTCCTGCTGGTGTTGCTCGTCGCGAGCTTCCCGGCCCAGTGGCAGCGCAACTGGGCGCTGCTGCATCTCGCGCGGGTCGTGCCGATCGTCGCGGTCCTGCAGGCGACGATCGGCGGGGGCGAATTAGCCGACCGTGGCGAGCAGGCCTGGCTGGTCGGATTCCCGGTGGCGGTGGCCGTCTTCGTCGCCGGCACCGCGGTGCTGCTGCTGCGCCGGGACCCGGGCGACGTCGTCGCCGCGGTGTGCCTGGCGATCGCGGCACTGCCGCTGCTCACGGTCGGAACAAGGCTGGACCGGTGGCCCGCCGTCGCACTCGAAGCCACGGCCGCCGCCGGGTACCTCGCGCTGTTCGCGCTCGCCGGCCCCCGGTCGCGCCCGCTTCGGGTGGCGTCCGCCGCGGTGGCGGCGTTCGCGCTGCTGCACGCATGCCTCACCGGTGCGAGCCCCGACGCGGCCGCCACCGTCCTGCTCGCCGTCGCCGCCGGTTATGCAGGCGCGGCCGCATCGATGCGCTCACGTCTGCTGTTCGTCGCCGGCCTCGGCTTCTGGGTGCTCGGCGGCGCGATGTTCTACGACGGGGCCGAAATCGACAATCTCACCGACCGGATGCAGGCGGTGGACCGCCTCGACGTGACCACGCTGGTCACGTCGGTCCTGCTCGCCGCGGTCACGCTGCTGTTCGCGTGGACGGCGACACGACTGCATCTCGTCCGGGACCGGGGCGTGCCCTGGGTGTGGAGCGGCGCGGCGCTCGTGGTGCTGTACGCGGTGACCACCGCCCTCGTCACGGCCGGCGTCCTCCTGGGCGGCGCGGATGCGGGGTTCGTCGCCGGGCACGCCGCCGCGACCATCTGCTGGATGATCGCGGCGACCGCGATGCTGGCGTTCGGTCTCGCCCGCACCGAGTATGCGCATGCCGCGCTGGCCGCCGGGCTGTCGCTGACCGGTGCCGCCCTCGCCAAGCTCTTCCTCTTCGACCTCGCCGCCCTCGAAGGGGTGTGGCGGGTCGTCGCCTTCATCGTCGTGGGCCTGCTACTGCTCGCGGTCGGCACCCGCTACGCCAAGGCGTTCGCCGGCCGGGAAGCCGGCTCGTCGGAGTCGGGGCACGACGCGGACTGATCCGTGCGGGTCAGTCGCGGCCGGTCAGTCGCGGCGGGTCAGTCGCGGCGGGTCAGTCGCGGCGGGTCAGTCGCGGCGCTGCCGCGCGATCAGTTCGCTCACGCTGATCGACTGGCTGTTCTCGGCTCCGCCGTGCCGGCCGCCCTGCGCGTGCTGCTCGTCGGCCTGCGCCCGCTGGGCCGGGGCGTCGTCGGTGGGGGCGCCGGTCTCCGCCGGCGGTGTCGTCTGCGTCCGATCGCCGGTGACCGGCTGATCCGCCGTCCGCGGATTCGCCCGGCGTAGCTGTGAGAGCCAGTTCTCGATCGCCTGCGGGTCCCGGACGGGTGCGCCGGAAGAGCGCGGTTGCGGCGGTTGTGGACGCACGTAGGTCTGCGTCACCGGGGGTGGCACGTCGCCGCGTTGCCGACGGGGCAACGGGGGCGTGGCGGGCCGCCCCGCGGGGGAAACGCCGCCCGGCTCGCCGCTCGGGGCCGGGGACGGCGCCTGCGGATCCGGGGCCTGCTGCGGGCGGGGCCGCTGGGGCAGGGGACGTTGCGGCAGCGGTTGCGGCGCCTGCGTCGGCTCGGCGCGTGGTGGCCGCGGTTCGGGTGCCGGCGGACGGGGACTGTCCTGGGCGGGCGGACGGGGACTGTCCTGAGCGGGCGGACGGGGACTGTCCTGGGCGGGAGCCGGCCGGGGTGGCGTCGGTGCCGGGATCCGGCCCGACGGATTCTGGGCCGCCGGTTGCTGCGGCCGTGCCGGCGAGGCCGGGGCGGCACCGGTCGGGCGGCGGGGCGGCCGGTCCCGATCCTCCGGTGCCCGTGCCGGGGGCTCCACCGGGCGTGAGGGGCGCGGCGGCGCCGACCGGCGGACGGGCGGCTGCAGGTCGCGCACGCGTCGCTGTTCGGCGGCCGAGCGGGGTGCGGCGATCTTCGGCAGCGGCTGCGTCATCGGATCGTCCAGGGCGACGCCGGCGACGGTCGGCAGTCGATGCGATCCGGTGGCTGCGACGGTGGCCGGGCCGAACATGCCGACGGTGATCAGCTCCGGCACGTCCTGCGGCATGAGCTCGTTGTCGAGGATCGGTTCGGCGAGCCCGATCTTGGCCTGGATGCGTTTCATCCACGCCGGCGCCCACCAGCAGTCGTCGCCGAGCAGTTTCATCGTCGCCGGAACGAGCAGCATGCGGATGACGGTGGCGTCGATGATCAGGGCCGCGATCATGCCGTAGGCGATGTACTTCATCATCACCAGTTCGGAGAAGCCGAAGGCACCGGTCACGACGATCAGGATCAGCGCTGCGGCCGTGATGATGCGGCCGGTGTGGGCCGTGCCGATCCGGATGGACTCGGTGGTGCTCGCCCCCTGCGAGCGGGCTTCGACCATGCGGGAGAGCAGGAACACCTCGTAGTCGGTGGACAGGCCGTAGATGATCGCGATGATGAGCACGAGCACCGGCGACATGATGGGGCCGGGGGTGAAGTTCAGTGGGCCGGCCCCGTGGCCGTCGATGAAGATCCACGTGAGGATGCCCAGGGTCGAGCCCAGACCCAGGGCGCTCATCAGCGCCGCCTTGATCGGCAGCACCAGCGACCCGAAGGCCAGGAACATCAGCAGGGTCGTGAGCACCACGACCACCGTCACCATCAGCGGCAGCGTGTTCATCAGGGCGGCGATCGAATCCTGCTCGATCGCCGGTGTCCCGCCGACGAGTACCTCCACGCCGTCGGGCCACTGCGCCGCATGCAGGTAGTCGATGGTCTCCGCGGAGTTGTTGCGGTCCTCGAGGCCGGCCTTGACGACGCGGACGCCGTCCCGGGCGGGGCCCTCGATGGTGAACTTCTCCACCAGGCCGGGGGCCGAGCTGGCCGTCTGGATGATCTGGTTGAGGTCGCCCCCCTCGGCCCCGCGGACGACGATGCGTACCGGCTCGGCGCGCTGGCCGGGGAACAGGTCGTCGAACTGCTCCTGGGCGAGCCGTGTCGGATGGTCGGGCGGCAGGTAGGTCTCGTTGATGCCGCCGAACTTGATGCCGGTCAGCGGCACGATGAGCAGCAGCAGGCCGATCACGGTGGGAATCGTGACCTTGAGCGGGTTGCGCATCACCCAGCGGGTGATGCGTCCCCAGATGCTGTTCTCGATCTGTTCGTTGGACTGGATCTGCCCGAACCGGGACCAGCCCCACTTGTCGATGTTCCTGCCGAGGATGGCCAGCATGGCGGGCAGCAGTGTGATCGAGGTGATCGCCGCGAGGGACACCGTCGCGATCGCGCCGTAGGCGACGGACTTGAGGAATCCCTGCGGGAACAGCAGCAGGCCGCCGAGGCTGGTGACGACCATCGTGGCGGAGAACACCACGGTGCGTCCCGCCGTCATCACCGTGCGCCGGATCGCGGCGGGCGTGGCGTAACCCTCGGCGAGTTCCTCCCGGAACCGGGACACCATGAACAGGCCGTAGTCGATCGCCAGACCCAGGCCGATCAGGGACACCACCGGGGCGACGAACGAGTTCACCTCGGTGAAGTTCGTGATGAGCCGCACGATGCCGTTGGCGGCGACGACCGTCAGTCCGCCGGTGATCAGCGGCATCGCGGCCGCGATCACGCCGCCGAAGACGAAGAACAGCAGGATGCCGACCGCCGGAATGGCGAGCAGTTCCATGCGCTTGATGTCCTGCGCCATCGTGTCGTTGAGGGCGCCGGAGATCGGTTGCAGGCCGGCGAGCTGCACGTCGACCCCGTCGATGAGGAACTCGTCCTTCACGTCGCGGAAGTTGTTGGTCAGCTCGGTGTCGTTGTCACCGGCGATGGCGATCGACGCCACCGCGTGCTGCCGGGACTCGTCCGCGAGGGCGGGCACCGCGGGCGCCCCGTTGGTCGGCCAGTACGCGCCGTTGATCTTCAGGATCTGCTCGGAGTGGTCCTCGACCAGCGAGTTCAGGCTGTCCTTGACCTTCGCCGCGAACTCCGGATCGTCGACCGTCCGGCCCTCCGGCGCCGTGTACAACGCGAGGACGTCGCCGTTCGTGTCCCGGCCGAAGGTTCCGTCGGCCAGCTTCGCCGCGGCGACGGACTCCGAGCCGGGATCGTCCCAGCCGCTCTGGCTGAGATGATCGCTCAGGCCCGCGCCGTACCCGGCGAGCCCGAGCAGACCGGCGACCATCACCGCGATGACGGTGAAGCGCGCGCGGTGGACGAGCTCTCCCCAGCGGTCGAACACGAAACTCTCCTATTCGGCCACGCTCTTGCGGCCCACGAGCAGGGCGGACAGCGGTCGGAACGGCTGCAACCAGGCGCCCTCGTCGGGCAGCGAGTCCAGGCTCACGCGTGGCAGCGGCTCGCGGAACACCCCCGGGATGTCCTCGAGATCGAGGAAGTCGAGCACCTCGGACGTGACCGCCCAGCTGGCGTGCTCGCGGAAACCGAGGACCTGCACCGCCACGCCGGTGGCGGCGATCTCCTCGAGCGGTTCCCGGAACGCCTGTCCGTCGGCGGAGGCGACCATCACCCCCGCCAGACCCTCACTGCGTCGCAGCGCGATGTGCCGCAACATGTCGGAGTCTACGTCGCTGTCCTCGTCGATCTTCGGCTTGGCGAACACCGCGAAACCCACGTTGCGCAACGCCTCGACCCACGGGCGCACCACGTCGGCGCTGCCCGGCGCGATGTTCGTGAACACCGTCGCCTCGGGTTCGAGGGTGGCCGTCGTGGTGCGGGAGAGTTCGGCCGTGCGGCTGAGCAGCCACCGTCCGAGCGCGTCGAACCGCGGCCGGTACGCGGCGGTGGGCCGGCCACCCAGAATGGCACCGAGACCCATGTCCAGGTTCGGGGCGTCCCACACGAGCAGCACCCGCTCGCGCCGCTCGGTGCCGTCCGCCGTGGGAGCCGCGGACACGTCGGACAGTTCTTCGTGGACGCTCATGCCCTGATCTTCCCCCACACGAGCTCCGTGATGCTGCTGCCCACCCGCTGCGCCTTGTCCTCGAACTTCGTGACGGGGCGTTCGTGGCTGATGGGGGAGTCCCAGTCGAGGCTCGTCAGCAACGGCTCGGCGTTGCCCGCCTCGGCGATGGCTTCGGCGTACTCGGCGTGGTCGGTCGCCACGTGCAGCACGCCACCCGGCTGCAGCCGGCTCGCGATCAGGGCGAACGTCGGCGGCTGCAGGAGCCGGCGCTTGTGGTGGCGGGCCTTGGGCCACGGGTCGGGGAAGAACACCCGCACTCCGGTCAGCGACTCGGGCGCCACCATGTGCTCGAGCACCTCGACGGCGTCGCCGCGCAGGATCCGCAGGTTCCGGATCGGCGTGTCGGTGTCGTAGGTGCGCTCGATCTGCTGCAGGGTCTGCGCGATCCCGGGCTTGTAGACCTCGACGGCGATGAGGTTCACGTGCGGTTCGGCGCGGGCCATCGTCACCGCGGCGGTGCCGGTGCCGGAGCCGATCTCCAGCACGACCGGAGCCGAACGGCCGAACCAGGCGTCGACGTCGAGCCGGTCGTCGCCGACGTCGCGGCCCAGCTCGGGCCAGCAGCGGTCCCACGACTCCTGTTGCGGAAGCGTCAGCGCACCCCGCCGCGAGCGGAAACTCGTCACCCGCGGGTACAGACGGTTTCCTCGGGTCGGGCCCTGCTCCAGCGTCTCGGTCGTGTCCAGATCGGCGTCGTTCACCCGACCATTGTCGCGTATCGACGGAGTGTGTGGCAGGAGGGACTGATGTGACCACAGTGTTTTCTCAGGGTGCCCCGGGATTTCTCGGGGTGCCCCGGGTTTTCTCGGGGTGCCCCGCCCCGGGCCGCTGCCGTCGGCGGCCCCCTCTGCCAGAATCGGCGGCGACACACGGGGGTGGTCATGGTGGGGGATGCGGGGGCCGCGCACGCTCGGTGGCGGCAGATCGTCGAGGACATCGGCCGGTTCGACGCCGGAGCCGGCCGACAGGCCCAGTGCGCCCTCGAGCGGCACGACGCCCCGCTGCGGGTGCAGATCGCCGGCCGCGGCGGTGCGGTCCGTCCCACCCTCCGCACCGCCGTCGAGTCGGCGGTCGCGACGGTCGCGCACGTCGAAGCCGCGCACGTCGAAGCCGCGGAACTCGACTCGCCGGACCGGCCCGAACCGGTCCTCGACGCGGACGTCGTCCTCCTCGTCCTCGCCGCGCGGGCACACCCCGCCGATCTGGCGGCCCTCGCCCGCTCCGCGGATCCGGCGGCACCGGTCCCGGGCCGCGACGAGCGCCTCGTCGTCGTGCTCGATCGGACCGAGGGACTCGACGACGCCGACGCCGCGTTCGCCCGTGCCGCCGCGCAGGTGCGACGGCCGGTCCTCGCGCCCGGGTCGGCGCCGGCGGCGGTGGCCGACCGGCTCGGATCCGCGCGCCGCCGCCGGGCCGCCGCGCTCGCCCGCGACCTGGCCGGCATCGCGGCCGGCCCGCGGGCCCGCGACGTCATCGAGGCCGCCCTCGACGATCTCCTCGGGACGGCGTGATGAGCCCGGCCGACGTCGGCGACGTCGTGCGCCGCTGGAACCCGGACGGGTGGGCGCGGCTGCACGCCCCTTCAGGCCCGCCGCGGGTCCGGGTCGCCGGGGTGGACGGCTGCGGTTGCGCAGCGCTCGTCGACGAACTCTCCGCGCTCGACGCGGCCCCGGAGTACGTCCGTGACGGCCGCGCGACCGTCGTGCTGACGGTGTTCGAGGCCTCGGCCTACCTCGGCCGGACCGAACTCGCCGTCCTCGAGTCCGCCGGACGGGGCGCCGGCCGCGTGGTGTGCGCCCTCACCGGCATCGACGCGCACCCCGACTGGCGGGAGGTGCACGAACGGGACGTCGCGCTGCTGCAGCGGCACGCGCCGTGGCTCGGTCCGGTGACCCTGCTGCCCGTCGGGACGTCGCTCGCCGCCCGCGCCCGCGTCGTCGGCGGCGACGCGGGCGCGGTGCTGCGGCTCGAATCCGGGATCGTGGACCTGCACGAGGCCCTGACAGCGGCGCTCGTCGCGGGCCCGCACACGGACCGGGCCCTGCGCACCGCCGTCGTCGCCGAGACCCGCCACCTCGTGGCCCGCGCGGCCGCCGAGTTGCGCGCCGGCGACGACACCGCGGCGCTGCGCGCCGAACGGGCGCGGTGGAGCCTGCGCGCGTCCACTCCCGCCGACGACGGCGGTCTCCGCGCCGAGCTGCAACGGGCCCGTCTCGACACCGCACAGGCCGTCTCGGCGGCCGTCCGGGCGGCGTCCGCCGAGGTCCGCGACGCCCTCGAGTCGGTGGACCCGGCGCGCGTGCCGGACCTGCTCGGCGACGCGGTGCGCGACCTGTACGTCCGGGTGGATGCGGTCGTCACCGCGCGGCTGGCCCGCATCGGTCCGGCCGAACAGCGACCGGACGGACCGCCGGTGGCGCCCCCGCGTCTCGCGCCGCCGTCCCCGCGACGTTCCGTGGAGGACCGCCTCACCGTGGTGATCGGTGCTTCGGCGGCGGCCGGGCTGGGGCGGGTCGCGGTGTCCCCGCTGTCCCTGGTGCCCGGGCTCGAGCTGGCGACGGTACCGCTGAGCCTGCTGCTCGGCGCGGCGGCGGCGTGGTGGCTGGTGCGGATCCGGCGCCGGCTCGCCGAACGGGACCGGATGCGCCGGTGGGCGCTCGAGGAACTCGTCGACGTGCGGGCCGAGCTCGAGGCAGTCGCGCTCGAGCGGATCGTCGACGCCGAGGCGCGGCTCGGGGCCGCCGTCGCCGCCGGGCGCGCCGCCCGGATCGCCGCCGCCCGGGAGCGCATCGCCGCCGTCGACGACGAACTGCGACGTCGCGCCGAGGACCGGGCCGGGAAGCTGGTGGCCTGCGAGCGCGATCTCGCGGTACTCGCCCGGGCGGGAACCGGAGGCCGGGCGGGCGCGTCCAACGCGATGACGGCGTCCGACGGTGTGACGCGGGAGTGAGGAGCGCACGATGGTGGACGGTTCGATCGGTATCGACGACGGGGAACCCGACCCACCCGCCCCGGGACGTCCGGCGTTCGTCCCGGGACTGGCCCCGGCGCTGCTCGACCCGGCCGGTCCGGGTGCGCTGCCCCCGGCCGTGGACGTCGACGGCGACGGGTTGCCCGAGACCGTCACGTTCACCACCGCGGAGGCTCTCGTCGTCGCCTCGGACACCGACGCCGACGGCTGGTTCGACCGGGTCACCGAACTCGGCGACGACGGACGGTTCGGCGTGTGGCAGTTCCGGCGCGACGTCGACGGGGCAGAGTCCTGGACCCGGATTGACGAAGGTCACCTGGACGGGGGAAAGTGAGGCAAATCGCCTGTGCCGGGAGGGTGTGATGCGGGTACGCTGTCGCCCCTCTGAATCGTTTCTGTGACATTTCCGACCGGCCCCGATTGCCATCACCCCGAAGTCCGGCGTTAACCTCTATGAATAGGACATCCGGCGCCCGCCTCGTCCGTTCGGCCACGGAGGAAGCGGGTGGTACCCCTGCCGAGAGGGGGAGTCCGGGTCCGCCGCTGGTCCCTGGGACGGTTCGTCGCAGGTCGGGGGAGGGATCCGGTTCCGGCGCACCCCAGGAGAGTTTGATGACCTCAGTGACCATTCCCGGTCTGAACGGCACCGACGGCACACCCCCGACCCAGCATGCCGAGCTGCTCGCATGGGTCCAGGAGGTCGCCGAACTCACTCAGCCGGACCGGGTCGTCTGGGCCGACGGGTCCGACGAGGAATGGGACCGGCTGACCACCCAGCTGGTCGAGGCGGGGACCTTCACCCGCCTCAACGACGAGAAGAAGCCCAATTCCTTCCTGGGTAACTCCGACCCGTCGGACGTCGCGCGCGTCGAGTCGCGCACCTTCATCTGCTCGCGCAACGAGGTCGATGCCGGACCGACCAACAACTGGATGGATCCGGCCGAGATGCGGGCCACCATGACCGAGCTGTACCGCGGCAGCATGCGCGGACGCACCCTGTATGTGGTGCCGTTCTGCATGGGCCCGCTCGGCGCGGACGACCCGAAGCTCGGCGTCGAGATCACCGACTCGGAGTACGTCGTCGTCTCCATGCGGATCATGACCCGCATGGGTGCCGCGGCTCTGGAGAAGCTGGGCACCGACAAGCCGTTCGTCAAGGCCCTGCACTCCGTGGGTGCGCCGCTCGAGCCCGGCCAGAAGGACGTGCCGTGGCCGTGCAACGACACCAAGTACATCACCCACTTCCCGGAGGACCGCGAGATCTGGAGCTACGGCTCCGGCTACGGCGGCAACGCCCTCCTCGGCAAGAAGTGCTACTCGCTGCGGATCGCGTCGGCCATGGCGCACGACGAGGGCTGGCTCGCCGAGCACATGCTGATCCTCAAGCTGATCTCGCCGGAGGACAAGGCCTACTACATCGCGGCCGCGTTCCCCAGCGCCTGCGGCAAGACCAACCTCGCGATGATCCAGCCGACCATCCCGGGCTGGCGCGCCGAGACCCTCGGCGACGACATCGCCTGGATGCGCTTCGGTGAGGGCGGCCGGCTGTACGCGGTCAACCCGGAGTACGGCTTCTTCGGCGTCGCGCCCGGCACCAACCACGGCTCCAACCCCAACGCCATGAAGACGATGGAGGCCGGCAACACGCTGTACACCAACGTCGCGCTGACCGACGACGGCGACGTGTGGTGGGAGGGGCTCGAGGGCGATCCGCAGCACCTCACGGACTGGAAGGGCAACGACTGGACGCCCGAGTCCGGCACCCCGGCCGCGCACCCGAACTCGCGGTACTGCACCCCGATGTCGCAGTGCCCGATCCTCGCCCCCGAGTGGGACGATCCGCAGGGCGTGCCGATCTCCGCGATCCTGTTCGGCGGTCGCCGCAAGACGACCGTGCCGCTGGTGAGCGAGTCCCTCGACTGGCAGCACGGCACCTTCCTCGGTGCGACGCTGTCGTCCGAGCAGACCGCCGCCGCGGAGGGCAAGGTCGGCACCGTCCGTCGTGACCCCATGGCGATGCTGCCGTTCATCGGCTACAACGCCGGCGACTACCTGAACCACTGGATCAACATCGGCAAGTCCGCCGACTCGGACAAGCTGCCGAAGATCTTCTACGTGAACTGGTTCCGTCGCGGTGACGACGGCCGTTTCCTGTGGCCGGGCTTCGGGGAGAACTCCCGTGTGCTCAAGTGGATCGTCGACCGCATCGAGCACCGGGCCGGCGCCCAGTCCACGCCGATCGGCTTCGTGCCGTCGGCCGCGGACCTCGATCTCGAGGGCCTCGACGTCGACCGCGACGACGTCGACGAGGCCCTGAAGGTCGACGTGGCGGAGTGGAAGGAAGAGCTGCCCCTGATCGAGGAGTACTTCGAATTCCTCGGTGAGAAGGTGCCCTCCGGCATCCGTGACGAGTTCGAGGCCCTGAAGCAGCGCCTCGGCTGACGCCTGACCGACCGAATACTCGACCGAATGTCACATCGGATCGCTTGGCGGGCTGTTGCGAAATCGCCGAGGGTCCGCGACCGCGAACCAAAGCGCCGGTCCCGGGGCGGGGTCTCCCGCCCCGGGACCACCGCCTCACACAGCGGCCGGCAACCCGCCCCCACCCACCGCAGC
>Ga0255338_1002112_pt1 | contig 31738 bp, 35 predicted proteins | sample MeOH1_35cm_T4_19_FD_203715 | JGI IMG/M metagenome (GOLD analysis project Ga0255338, IMG submission 203715) | Sandy soil microbial communities from University of British Columbia, Vancouver, Canada - MeOH1_35cm_T4_195 | ecosystem: Engineered > Artificial ecosystem > Sand microcosm > Unclassified ... | reverse complement strand
TCACTGCGGGTGAAAAAGAAGTGCGTGCATGGACGATCCGTGCCGGCACTAAAGCTCCACAAGCAGCTGGTGTGATTCACACTGACTTCGAACGTGGCTTCATCAAAGCTGAGACTTATCACTGTGAGGACCTGTTTACACTGAAGAGTGAACAAGCCGTGAAAGACGCGGGTAAGTACCGCGTGGAAGGTAAAGAGTACGTCGTCAAAGACGGCGATATTTTGTTCTTCAAATTTAATGTGTAGAAATAAAAAAACCCGGGAAACCGGGTTTTGTTTTTTAAATTACTTCCAGCCCTTAGGCTTATCGCCACGCTTGTCCCAGATAGTTTTTTCTTGGCCCGGAGGATTGACAGAGGCTTTCGGATCATCGGTGAATTTCTTCCGAGCTTCCATGATTCGTTGTTTCAGTTGAGCCGCGTCGGCTTCACTCCTACAACCCATCAGATTGTGATAAGCCGCGGTTTGATCCAAGGTAAAATCATTTCTTATCAAGACTTTTCCATTTTTGTCTGTTCCCCTGAGATAATCTATGCCAATAACCACACTCGAGCCGTCTTTATAAGTGACTGTGATTTCAGAGGCAGTGCATTTCAAATCAAATTCCTGCGAGAAAATCCTAGACCAGTTCTGTTCTTTTTTAGGGCCAATAAAGAACTTGTCGGCAGAGTATCCAAGAGCCAACAAACCTACTCCTCCGGCTAAGGCCGCAACTCCAGAAATGGCGAGGGTTACCGGAGCCGCAGCTACGGCCACCAAGACACCTGCAGCAATAAGCATCACGTGATCTTTCGGGTTCTCGGCAATGTCTTTTACTTCCGCGCTAATGCCTTGGAGGAGACCCTCGTTTTTCTTTTCCTCTGCGTTCGCAGAATTCACTAACAAACTGAAGACAGAGGCCGATTTCTTTCCTTGAATGATTTTGCGGAGTGCGTAGAAGTTTTCATCAAAGTTCTTTTTGCGATCATAGTTCCACACTTGGCCTTTGTACTCTATATTGAACGGCATATAGGAGGTCACCGTGAATCCGCTAGGGCGGCCATTGATAAGAATCTTGCCATCCTTTAATGCATAAACTGTACGGGCCTCACTTTTTACTTTACCGAAAGTCTCACTGAGCTCTCCTAAGAGTTCGGGGCTGGCCCCCAGTGAACCCATCAAAATCATCGCCTGCTGGGAATTGTTCACGATGGCGAGCGTGTGTTTAAGCGTCTGCTCTTGTTGTTCTTTGGTTATTTTGGATTCTGTTGGTGCAGCTTGAGCCAGGCTGACTGAGACAACATTTAAAGCAAAAGACCATGCCACCAATACGCGCAAAAAAGGATGAGATGTCACCAGGGCCTCCCAAAAAGATTTTTCGATCTCTTCTTATTGTGTCCCTGATTACGGAATGAATAAATCAGACGAAAGACCGGTTTACATGGCCCGGCGACTGGATTAAGTTTCCTCTATGATTAAACCTCTCCTGACAGTCTTAACCATTTTAGTTGGCCTCCAAGCCAGCGCCCAACAAGTATCAAAACCCGTCCTCGTCAGCGGATTCGACGATGTTCTTCGACAATCTGAGAACACGGGGCTGACAAAATCGGCGCTTAAAATTTTGGAGAAAGATAAAACCTTCGCGGGAATGCCAGAACTTTATCAAGCGATTGCCGGCGAGGAAAAAAGAGAGGCTAAGTTTAACCTAGTTAGCGGGATCTCCACGTGGTTTCACGGTCGTATTCAAAAGTTTTTGCGTGAAGCTCACTACCCTCCTGCCGAATTTTATCTGCGCAACTGGCTCACCGAGTGGTCGATTGAAGTGTTTAAGTTTGAAAAGCTGAAAAAGATTTTGGCGGAAAATCCCGGCCGTCAGTTTATCGTGATTTTTGATAACTCTGAGCCGAGCTTAGAAATCGCAGAGATGATTCGGACTCATTTTTCGGACAGGATTTCTCCAGTCTATCTACATCAAGTGGTGTTCCGCGGCCCGCGTGCGGGTACCTTCAGCTACATCACTGCTTTTGATATCGCCTTGAATGAAATGAAGTTCGGTCGCATGTCGGCTGTAGAAACGGCGAAAGTGGCGCAGGCTATTCTCGCGGAAAAAAATCCGGAATTAGTGATTCCAGATTATGCTTACTGCCCGACTCAGTATGATCCTTGCGGTAATGTCGCTCAGGAGCTGGTTGCCGTATGCAGTCAGGTACAGACGAAGATTATTGAAATTTGTAAAAGCAGAAAGAATTAAGACCTAGAACTTCCCGCCGTTACTTAAAAATGCCATTGCCAAGCAAGCAAACCAACCCAAATCACCTTTTGCACTACAGCCACCTTGAGTGGTGTTGTTATTCACGGTGGTATTACTGTTGTTGACCACGGTCGTGTTCATAACTTGAGTAATTTGATTGTTAATGATGGTGATCGCGGCGTCTGCGGCAGCGTCAGTGTCTGTATAGCAACCATTCACCTTGCCACTACTATCAAGCAGAAGGCGCACCGGGAAGGCCCGGGCAAAATTCTTTCCGCCGTAAGTGGTTTTTACACGATCTCCGGTAATGACTAGATTTCCCATAGTGATGGCGCCTTTAGATCCGGCCGGCAGAGTATTCTTTATTGTTTGATAGTTCGCCCAATCTGGCGCGGGAATATTGTATCCCATGCCGGTGATTTTAAGACTGCGATTGCCAACCATATCGCCCACTGCGACCAAAGGACGATTGTTGCTGTCGACAAGCGAATTGAAATCATCAATGCCTACCAGAGTATTGACGGCACTCGTTGCCGTATTCACCACGCCACCCAAAACTCCGATGACGGGATTTAACAAAAAACCGTACTTGGCAGTATCGAGAGTTTGAATTTGCTTGTTTTTGAAATTGAGTTCGCAGCCGGGTTTCAAGCTGAGCTGCATTTGCATTTGGCGGGAGAGTTCCAATTCTTCAAATTTGGATTCGGAATAGTTCGTGGCATTGATGGAGTCTTTCATCATCTGCGCAAGAGCCATGGAAATGACGGCCACGATTCCTAAGGCCACTAAAGTCTCGATGAGGCTCACGCCCCTCTGATTTGTAATCATGTCTCCCCCATTGACTATTTTAAGAGGGAGAATGAGGAAACACAATGCAACACCAGCAAATAGTGTCTGCTTTATACTATTCGATATTCGAGCGTCTCAGTTTGATAAGTCTTGATGATTTGAGATAGGAACAGAGGGTGTGGAAGTAGGAAGCACTCACCCTCTGTCTAAGAGTTCTACTGTTGAGTTACGTACTGTTGGATCCAAGAAACCGCTTGGCTGACTTTGCTGTAAATTCCAGGCTTATTCGCACGAGCACACCCTTCACCCCAGCTGACAACACCGATGAGGTAAGTTTTATGGTCGTCCGCTGTGGCTACAAGAGGACCACCGCTGTCGCCTTGGCAAGAGTCTTTTCCACCATTCGTGTAGCCCGCACAAATCATACGATCTGTGATCACACCACCGTAGTTTTTATTGCAAGTCGCAAAAGGCACCAAAGGAACATCGACTTTTTGCAAACGCGCCGGCAAAGACGAGCTGGATTCTTGCGTCGCTCCCCAGCCTGCTACTGTCGCCATGACCTCCGGTCCACTTGCTGGAATTGCGATGTCAGCTGTGTTGAGCTCAATCGGCTGATAACGAGAGTTCTGGCTGAGCTCGACCAACGCGTAATCGAAATCCGTCGTGTTTTCGTCGTACTTTGGATGACGGATCACTCTTTTTGGCTTGATGATCTCGGCGTTGCGAGTGTCGTTCAGGTTATGCAAACCGATCACGACTTTCGTGATACCGCCAGCCACGCAATGGCCTGCCGTTAACACCCAATTCGGACGGATCAAAGAACCGCCGCAGAAATGGCCGTAGTAGTTGTCTTGCAAAGACACGATGTATGGGAACTCACCCATAGAGGCTTCAACGCCTCCAACGATCTTTGTTTCAAATGAACCTGCGAATGAAAGACTGCACGCGAAGAAAATCGCGCAAATAGCTGAATAAATTTTCATGAAAAATTCCCCCCTGACCTAGCTTTCTAAAGTCTGGGGAGTTGCTCAATTCTTTTGCAAATTTCTAAACAAAGGTCGAGTCATCTTTGCTGATGAAATATGAGATGAAAGGCTAGGACGGTGACAAAAAGCACCAGTGCGGGAAGCAATAATAAGTGTGGAAACTGCGAAAGCGAGCGCCAGCCTTCTTGCAAGAGAATACCCCAGCTCACCTGAGGCGCCTGCAAACCGAAGCCAGCAAAGCTAATCATGCTCTCATAGAGAATGCTGGCCGGAATTTGCATCACGAACAGAACCCAGAGGGTGCCCTGCATGTTCGGCAGAATGTGCCTTTGAAAAATCCGGAACGGCGTTGCCCCGAGGGCACGGGCGGCCTCAACGTAGCTAAGCGCTTTGATCTGTTTTGTCTGGCCTCGCGTGATTTTCGCAATGTTAAACCAATGCACCAATGAAATAGACACGCTCAACGCCAAGAGCGTGCGGAGATTGAAATCCCCCACGTCCATCGTGCTTTGCAAGAACAAGCAAAACAACGACACCAGCAGAAAACTTGGAATCGCTTGCAAAACGTCTAATGAGCGAATCAAAAAGCGTTCTCCGAAACCTTCGAACCAACCAGCTAAGGCTCCGATGGTGATCCCCAAGAGCATCGTCAGACCACTCGAGAACAGCGCTACAAAGAGCGACACGCGCGCGCCATAGAAGACTCGCGTAAACAGATCGCGCCCCAAAGAATCGGTCCCGAACCAGTGATGCGCATTCGGAGCCAGCAGAATACTTTCCGTGTCTTGGTGATCAAAAGCGATGCCACTTAAATTCTCGGCAAACACAGCGAGCAGAATCAATATCAGCAAAAACGCAATTCCGAAATGACGGGACTGGAGACTCCTCATCAAGCCCCCCGGATCCGCGGGTCTGCCCACAGCGCGACGGCATCAAACACATTTGTCAGAATAATCATGCAGGAGCCATAGATAATCACAAGACCCATGACCACGGGATAATCCCGCAGATTAAGACTCTCCACAAACTGCTGCCCCAACCCAGGAATAGAGAACAGCACTTCCACCAGAAAGGATCCTGAAATCAACCCGACAATCAGGGGACCGCTCATCGACAGCACCGGCATCAGTGAATTTTTATAAGCATGATGAATCAAAACTTGAACACGTGAAAGCCCCTTGGCTTTTGCTGTTCTGATAAAATCTAATTGCAGAGTTTCCTCCAAGGAATTCATCAGCAACATGTGCAATTGTGCCCACGGACGAAGACTGAGTGTGATCGCAGGAAGAATATAATGAATGGGACTCGCCAAAAAGGCAGTGGGAAGTAAGTTCAAATAAAAACCAAAGAAATAAATCAGCACCGGTCCCAAAAAAAGAGATGGCAAAGAGATCGCGACGACATTGATGAAGCCCACTCCGCGGCTGAGTAAAGAGTCTTTATAAATTGCGACTAATGAAGTCGTCGCAAACGCACCAACGTATGCCAAGACAATCGCCAGCAGATTTAAGACCACGGTTTGCGAAAACCCGAGCGAGAGAATCTCGCCGACGCTTTTGCCGTTTTGGACCATCGAGCTGCCGAGCTCGCCACTGAGAAGACTTTTGAAGTACGCAAAAAACTGCGTGGCCACCGGCTGATCCAGTGCCCAAACGCGCTCAAGATTCTGTTTGACGGTGGGATGGAGGGAGGTCTCATCATCGAAAGGTCCTCCCGGCATGGAGTGCAAAAAAATAAAACTGACAGTCACCAAACTTAACAAAGCCGTGAGAGTTTCAACCAGTTTCCGCAGCAAATGAACTCTCACGTCCCGGCTAGATATCATCCCATGATTCCTTCTGAGCCATTTGTCCGTCGGTTTTAAACGGCACAGGATCTACGAGGTAGGCGAAAAGGTCTTTCTTGTTTCCATAGAGTTGCGAATAAACGTAACAGTTCGAAACCACTTTCTTCACGTAATTACGAGTTTCCAAGAATGGAATATGCTCGATGAACTCGTCGGTTTCGAGATGCCCAAAGGATGCGAGCCAGTTCTTCACTCGATGAGGGCCGGCATTGTAGCCCGCCGCCACCAACGGAATCGTGTTATCAAACTTCACCATCAGACGTTGCAAATAGCGGCTGCCCATTTTGATCGCGGCACTGGGCTCCAAAAGTTGACGTGGTTGGAAGTCTTTGTCGCCCAATAAATTGGCCACGCGATAACCGGTGAATGGCATGACTTGCATCAAGCCCAAGGCGCCGACTGGAGAAATAGCATCTTTACGATACTGACTTTCCGCGCGCATGATGCCCCACACGAGCTCATTCGGGACCGAGAAATCTTTCGCGTACTTATCAACGTACTGAGAGAATGCCTTTGGATAAGCGTATTCCCAGAAACTGCGCCCGATGTCCACGCCGCTCGAACGCTGACCCGAAAAATATACTTGGCCGATATAAGAGGAGCGATGGAAATAACCAACGGAGTTGTACTCCACCATCAAAGACTTCATGAAATCTTTGTTGCGAGTTTTCTTTTCGATGTCGTACAAATCCCACTTCGCCCAGTCTTCAAGACCGACATTCATCAAATCGCGCGCCTTTTCAAAGCGGCGAGCCAGATTCGGATTCGCGCCTTGCTCCTTGTCTGTTTCAACCTCAGCAACATCGACTTGTTTTTCATCGGTGCCGTCGGCGTTTTCGGTGGATTCTGCCGTTTCGTCAGACTCTTCCGCCAACGCTTGCATCACGAGGCCCTCTTCAGTGTCGGTATCAATGCGACCCATCGCTGGCATTGCTTGATCATCCACGGAGGGAATCATGAACTCGCTCGCCGGCATTCTGGAAACCCAGCGCATCGCCACATCTTGAGGTGTCCCACGATTCGCCATTTTCGGCTGAGAAGATTGGATTTTTTTAAGACGGTATTGAGAGGCAATCGAATAGTAACCCATCAAAGGATCACGCGCGATTTTTTCAAAATGCACTTTCGCTTGATCGAACTTTTCCTGACGATAGAGGCTCATCGCCATCCAATAAGTCATGCGGTCTGCCGGATAGCGCGAACGATGCCGACGACCATGGCCTTTTTCCGACTGCAACTGCACAAAGGATTTGTAAGCGCCTTGGTAATCGCCTTTGAGATACTTGATCCAAGCCAGCTGCCACTTTGCATCGATATTCAACGCCGAGTTCGGATAAACTTTCATGAATTCTTTAAAGCGGCGAGCAGCTCCATCGTAGTCCTGGAACTGGTAACTCAAAAACGCAGACTGATAAAGAGCTTCTTTCGCCTGCTTCGCTCGCGGGCTCATCTTGTACGCCGAGTAGTAGGAGCCCACGGCCGCCTGCACTTCTCCGGCACGGGCCGAAACCGAAGCGAAGTTCATCAGGTACGCGAAATTGTTTTTCTTTTTCTCATAGTAAGGTTTCAAGAGTTCGTAAGCTTTGGTCAGCTCCCCTTCCTGAGCAAAGTACTGGGCCTGCACTTGATCCGCCAGATAAGGGTCTTCTTTCGTGAGACGCTCGCGAATTCCGTTGATTTCATCCTGAGCCTTTTTGTCGTAACCTGCAAAGATCAAATGACGAACACGGGTTTTAAAATCATCGAGCTCCGAAGTACATGAGCTTGGCTTTTCGCCGATTTTGTTTTCGGCAAGATCAAATCCCCAGTCCTGAACTTTTGGATATGTGGGATATCGAGAATAAAGTTTCTCGGCGTATTTACACATGTTCTTGTGACTGCCAAGTCCTTGCTCTGACAACGCAAGGAAATAGACCACCTCTGGGTACTCTTCCGTCGCGCGCGTGCGCTTTTCGATTTTTTGGAAGTTCGCTTTGGCCTCTTTGAAGTTGCCGTGCTGAAGTGCAATTTGCCCGAGCATGGAAATCGAGTCGATTTTTAATTTCGCATTCGGCGATAAAGTGTCCACCTTGCGGAATTCTGACTGAGCTTCAGCATATTTTTTTAACTTGAAGTTAGACATTCCTTTGTAGAAATACCCGTACTCCTCGAGATTGCTTTTTTCCTTCAAGGCCGTATCAAAAGCGCTGATGGCTTTTTCATAATCGCCGTTGTTGTAGTAAAGCATTGCTAAAGTAAATGGCAAAAGCTTACGATCTTCGGACGCCGGATCTTTTTGCAACTCCTTCTGCACAAGCTCAATCGCTTCTGTTTGCTTGCCGTTTTGTTTAAGTTCACGCAACTTTGTCATCAACTCGGAACCAGCGAAGCTCTTCGCACTCAAGAGCACTAGAGTAGCGCTTAAAAGCACGGGCTTGAATGAAGTTGAAATCCAGTCACGAGTGGTATCTTTTTGTTGTACGCTGAATCTGAGCAAGGGCTCCTCCTGAGACCTTAAATATTTGTAATACGCCTTAATTAATGATACCGAATAACCATGGCAAAATCGAAGACCAAAACGTTATATGTCTGTCAAAATTGCGGAGCGCAAAGAACCCGGTGGGAAGGCAAGTGCACCGACTGTGGCGCTTGGAACACTTTCGTTGAAGAGATTCAGGCCCCAGAAGCCAAGACTCGAGGCTGGTCCGTGGCCGCTGACGAGTCCCGAACCGTGTCCTCTAAGCCAGTCTCCCTAGACCAAAGGCTAGAGGAAATGCACCTGACTCGTTTCGATACGGGTTATGAAGAGCTCAATCGCGTTTTGGGTGGCGGTCTGGCCAAAGGAAGTTTTGTTTTACTCGGTGGCTCGCCGGGAGTTGGAAAAAGTACTTTGCTTTTGCAAATGGCTGGGGGTCTTGCCGAACATAAGAGTCGAGTCCTGTACATCTCAGGTGAAGAAAGTGTTGCTCAAACCGGATCCAGAGCTCATCGCCTCGGCATTAAATCTCCGTTGATTGAAATCGGTGCCGAAAGCAACTTACATACGATCATGGATTTGGCTCGCCATAAAAAGCCGGATGTCTTGGTCGTCGATTCAATTCAAACCGTTTATCTTTCCGATTTGCAGGCAGCACCCGGGTCTGTTTCTCAAGTGCGGGAATGTGCGGGACACCTCATGGGCCTCGCCAAGCAGGACAACATCACGGTGATCTTGATCGGTCACGTCACAAAAGATGGCACCATCGCCGGTCCCAAGGTTTTGGAACACATGGTTGACTGCGTGTTGTCCTTTGATGGCGATGCCTCCTACAACTTCCGCTTGTTGCGTTCTTTAAAAAACCGTTTCGGTGCAGCTCAAGAACTTGGCGTCTTTCAAATGAATGCCAAGGGCCTGGAAGAGGTCACCAATCCTTCGGAATTGTTTTTAGAGGAGCGCGGGGATCAATTAATTGGCTCGGCGGTGTTTGCTTCGATGGAGGGAACTCGGCCGCTGCTTTGTGAAGTTCAGGCCCTCACCCTCTCTAGCCCTATGGCGATGCCTCGTCGAACGGCTTTGGGCATCGATGTGAACCGATTGCACCTGTTGACTGCGGTTCTTGATAGACATCTTGACATTCGTCTCAGCCACAGTGACATTTTTATTAATGTGGTTGGAGGATTGAAGCTCATTGAACCGGCTGCAGACTTAGCCGTGGCAGCGGCGATACTCTCCACCGAAGGCCGTAAAGAGCTTGATGCGAAAACGGTGTTCTTCGGAGAGATCGGCCTGACCGGCGAAGTCCGTGGAGTTTCATTCGTGGAAACGCGTATGAAAGAAGCCGATAAACTGGGATTCACTCATTTTGTACTTCCCTACTCCAACAAAAGACACATGGGAGACTTTAAAATCTCCAAGGACAAAAAAGTCAGTTATGTGCGCAACGTGCAAGAACTTCAGAAGCTGATATAGAACGTAGGAGGGAAGCTTCAATGTCAACAGAACCCATGTCAACCAGCGGGACAGCCATCGTCCGCGAGACCTATGCCCCGAATGATTTCATTTTCTTCGAGGGGGACATTGAAAGTCACTTCTACATCGTTGAAACCGGCCGCGTGCAGATTTTCACCAAAAACAAACTTGGCAAACGCATCGACATCATTCAAGTCGAAGAAGGCGAATCCTTCGGCGAGTTCGCTCTTCTTGATAACAAACCTCGTTCCGCAACCGCGCAGGCCCTGACAGAAACTTCATTGATTAAAGTTTCGGCGGAAGGATATGAGCAATTACTTTCAGAACTTCCGGTGTGGGCAGCGTGCATGATGAAATCCTTCGTCGTGCGACTGAAAAACATGACCGATCAGTTGCGTTCGACCGATCAGTTCCTCGAACGCACAAAGGAGTAAGCATGAAGAAAATGATTTTCGCCCTGGCGGCACTGACATCTTCTTTTGCTTTTGCCTCTAAAGACGCCTATGAATTGAAAGTCGATCTCTCTATTGATGGCAAACTTGTATCAAGCCCTAAAATCGTGACTGCTGTCGGCGAGACCGCATCCATTATCCAAGAAGGCGAAAACTCCGAAACCTTTTTGGAAGTCGTCGCAACGGAAGGCGAAGGCGCGATCAAAGGCCGCAAAGCCATCTTGATGAAATTCGTTATCGGTCGCATCGAAAATGGCGTGCGCAAAATTCTCAGCACACCCCAAATCGTCGCCGCTGAAAGCAGCAAAGCCGAAATGTCCATCGGCCACACCGGCGAAAAAGATAACATCACCGTGGCCGTCGTCGCCGAACGCACGAGCCTCTAGACCTTATACGATCCCAAAAACCGTAAAACTTTTTTCCAGGACCTTTTGACGGACCCTTTGACACTCTACCAAAGTTTTAAGTTGCCCTACTTTGGCCCCGATATTTTAGGTATCGGAGGTCCACCATGCTTCAAAACACCCAGAAAGCTCTGCTCTGCGTTTGTGCTTTTATCGGTCTTGCGAGCTGCAGCCCAAAAAGTGAGTACGACAAGTTTATCAAAGAACAGGGTTACATCCCGTTTCAACAGCCGATTGCAGACTTAGGTGTGGGTTCCATGTTAGATGGCTCGCCGGATAGTTTGCGCGTGATTGCGCCCTCAAAGAGATGCTTTCCGGAGGCGGTCAACGGAGTCCCGACGGAAGTCCGGTTCGTTAGCGAAGCCGACATTCCTGACATCGCCAAGAATATTTCTTTTGATGCCTCCGCGGACGTGAGCTCCATCGCTATGAACGGAACACCGATCTTTAAGATCCATTCCGGTCTTCATTCGTTGAGATCTTTGGATGTAAAAATTGAAGGAGCTTCGATTGAGGCCCTGGATGAAATGGCGTTTGAAGATCTCGCGCATTCCAGCATGAGTGATACTTGCAAAAGATATTTCATGAATGGCGTCCCGTTTGTTCGACAAGCCTTGCGTGTGGATAAGATGAGCTTTCAATTTAAGAACGAATCCGGTGGATCAATTGATTTGATTCTGTCGAATCTGAATGAAATTATCGATATCGAAGCCCATGTGAAGTGGGAGATTTCAGATCGCTATACTCTGACGATCACATCACCGAAGTATATCGGTTACCACCTTGCGAAGACTTCGCCGAAAGATCCCGCAAAGATTGCGCAGATTGCGAATAGTCTCAAGCAAGATGGCAGCTTTGATTTCAAGCCTGTCAAATCCTATCGCTGGATCGGTCCGAGCTTGATGAAGGACTAATTCCTAAAACGCTTTGTAAAGGGCACTTAAGAAGGACTCCCCTCGCTTCAGTTTGCGGAACTCCGGTTTATAGACAGCGCAGACTCGGTCTTCGAAAACAGGAGCGTCTTTTACAGGGATGGCCTTGAGGTCTTTAAAGGCCTTTACCACCCTTTCAGGAAGAATCCCACAGCCCGTGCCAGCGCACATCAATTGGGCGATCACTTCGAGGCTCGTTCCTTCGATGGTACGCTCAAAGTGCAGGCCCTTCTTCGCCATACGGGAAAGAATATCCTGGCTCTGCAAAAGATTCGCGTCGACCAAAAGGACGTCTTTGTTTTGGCAACCCTTCGGCATCCATACAGTCACCTGATCGCGAGCCAGTTCCTTGATCACCAGATCGGGATGCGGCTGCGGATTCACGGCGATCGCAACATCGAGTTGAGAGCTCACCACCATCTCCGTCATGTGTCTGGAGAGGCCGTGAGTTAGGGCGATTTTTAATTTCGGGAATTGCGATAGGAGTTGCGGAAAAAACGCCGGGAGCGTGTACTGCGCCACTGCCGAATGGCAGCCAAGACGGATTTTACCCGCGACTTCTTCGACTTCATCATGAACCGATGTCAGTGTCGATTCCCATAGCTGCAGCAACTCGCGGACTTTTTCATAAAGCTTTTGCCCAGCCGGCGTGAGGCTCATGCCTTTTTTCGAACGCAGAAAGAGTTCGTAACCCACATCCTCTTCGATTTTTTTCAAACTATGTGAAAGCGTAGGCTGCGTTACACCCAAGCGCTCAGCAGCGCGGGACATATGTTGGGTGTGGGCGACTTCTATAAAATATTTAAGGGCTTCTGGATTAATCATAAAAAACATCTATCACAATCAAATAAATAATTCATTATATTTATTATCTAAATTTTTCTAGAACTATTCAGGAGGGAGGATGAAATGAATCGTCGCAATCTTTTAAAACTGGGCTTAGCCTCTGCAGGGGGACTTTTAGCTCTACGAAATGCCGAAGCACAAACCTTAGCCTGCAAGGAAGCACTGACTCCGGCGCAAACGAAGGGGCCCTTTTATCCGGTGGTCGATCAGCTCGACAAAGACGCAGATCTTGTTCAAGTTCAGGGCCACTCGGCGGCGGCTCAAGGGCAAGTCATCTTGGTTGAAGGCATCGTCACCGATCAGGCTTGCGCCCCTGTCGCTGGGATCCTCGTTGAGATCTGGCAGGCTTGCGAAAGCGGTCGCTACAATCACCCGAGTGATCCTAACACCGCCCCACTGGATCCTAATTTTCAGTACTGGGGTAAAGCTATCACGGATGCACAAGGTAAATATAAATTCCGCACGATTCTGCCAGGCGCTTATCCTGCGGATACAGACTGGATGCGGCCACCCCACATTCACTTCCGGATTAGCGGCAAAGGCTATCGCGAGTTGATCACGCAGATGTACTTTGCGGGCGAAGCGCTGAATTCAAAAGATTTGATTTTGCAAGATTTAACGCCGGAACAACAAGCTCAGGTGATTGTCGATGTGGCGCCAAAAGCTGGCAGCCCACACCCTGTCGGCGTCTTCAATATTCAAATTGAAAAAATCAAACGGCGAATCACCAACTAAGCCTTCTGAACCGCCTTGGCCCAACGGTCGAGGCGTGTTTTGCGATCGCGCGCATTCATTGTGACTTTGAAAGCGCGATCGCTTTGCCAGATTTTTTTGATTTCATTGGTGTTCTTCCAGAACCCGACGCCAAGGCCCGCCAGATAGGCGGCGCCAATCGCGGTGCTCTCGACAATTTGCGGACGGACCACCTCGGTGGCGGCGTAGTCGGCTTGCAGTTGCATCAATAAGTTATTCGCTGAAGCGCCGCCATCGACTTTAATGGCGCGCAATTTTTTGCCGAGATCTTTTTGCATCGCTGTCAATATATCGACATTTTGTAAAGCCATCGCTTCGAGTGTGGCACGTGCGACGTGGGCTTTCGTTGTTCCACGAGTGAGACCGCACAAAACACCGCGGGCTTCCGCATTCCAATAAGGCGCACCCAAACCGGTTAATGCCGGAACGAACTCTACTCCGTCACTGCTCTCGACACTTGCAGCGAGCTGTTCAACTTCCGAGCTGTGCTGGAAGAATTGTAAACCATCGCGCAGCCACTGAACTGCGGCTCCGCATATGAAAGCTCCACCTTCCACGGCGTAGATCATTTTCTGATCACGCAATTTCCAAGCAATGGTGGTGAGCAAACGCGACTTCGATGTCACCGGCTTCGATCCGGTATTGAGTAAAATAAAACTGCCTGTACCGAAAGTGCACTTCACATCGCCGGTGTCAAAGCAGGTTTGACCAAACAAGGCCGCCTGCTGATCGCCGGCAATGCCCGCGACAGAGATGCCGTCGGGCAAAGACTCTAGTCCCTTGGTTTTACCGAACTCTCCACTCGATGGCGCAATTTCTGGAAGCAAAGTCTCGGGAACTTCAAAGAGCTTCAACAATTCTTCGTCCCACCATCCGGTGTGAATATTCATCAGCATCGTGCGCGAAGCATTGCTTACATCGGTTTTGTGAGACTCACCGCCAGTTAAGCGCCAAAGCAAAAAGGTATCGATCGTTCCGGCCGCAAGCTCACCACGGCGAGCTCTTTCTTTGGCTCCCGGGACATTTTTCAAAATCCACTGGATCTTCGTTGCCGAGAAATAAGGATCTATGACCAAGCCGGTTTTCTTGTTGATGACTTTTTCTTTATTATTACGTTTCAATTTCTCGCAGACGTCTTGGGTGCGACGGCATTGCCACACAATTGCATTATAAATAGGCTTACCGGTCTTGCGATCCCACACAACCACGGTTTCCCTTTGATTTGTGATGCCGATAGCGGCAATCTGATCACCGCGGATGCGAGTCTGCTCCAGAGTCTTTTTCAAAGTATTGAGCGTCGTGCGCCAAATATCTTCAGGGTCATGTTCGACCCAGCCCGGTTGCGGGAAAATTTGGCGGAAGTCCTCGTTATTTTGGCCGACGAGACCTCCGGCTTGGTTCACAATCGCCGTGCGTGTGCTAGTTGTACCTTGGTCAATGGAAATGATATAACGAGACATAAATCTAACTCCTGGGCTTGAACAATCATGATAAATTTTTTTAGGAAACCCAACGAAAAAATTTTTAATCTGAAGAATCTAGAACGCGATGTCTTACTGTATCGCGTTCTGCCCCGTTGGTTGATGGAGCTCGTCCGCAAATATTTCCGCTTGGAAATCGAGGGCCTAGAAAACATTCCACGCAGAGGTCCAGTGATCATCGCCCCGAACCACTCGGGTTACATGGGCATTGATGCGGCACTTCTTGCGCACATCATTACACAAAAAGGAAAACGCGTTCCCCGCGTTCTCACCCATCATTTCTGGTTTCTCACGAAGACCACCGCGCTGCCAGCACAGAAAATGGGGTTTACGGAGGCGACTTACAGCAACGGTGTGGCTGAGCTCAAAAAGAACAATGTCATCGTGATTTTTCCAGAGGGTGAAAATGGCAACTTCAAGCCAACTCAGCGGGCTTACGAACTTCAAGAGTTCCGCCGCGGCTTCGTGCGCATGGCTTTAGAAACCGGCGCTCCGATCATCCCCTGCCTTGTGATCGGCGCAGAGGAAAGTCAAATCAACCTGAGCAATATGAAGCTGACCAAGTTTTTGAAAGGCCTGGTGATTCCATTGCCACTCAATGTGATTCCGCTGCCCGTGAAATGGAAAATCAAATTTTTGGAACCGATTCAGCTGCCTTACAATAAAAAATCCGGCAAGGACATGGGCCTCATTCGCGAAATCTGCGATGATATCCACGACCGGATGCAGGCAGCTCTGCATGATGAGTTGCGGAACCGCAAGTCGCTGTTTTAGATTTTGCAAGAGGCTTTCTATTTGACGTTGCTCTTCTTCCATTGAGCATCTTTCACTTCTTCCACACAGTAAGCGATCCGGTGGCCAGGAATATCTTTTTCCATCGGACAAGCCGAGAAATTAGCATACAGAGTGTGGCTGAAGTCCATTTTATCTTTGATCACATCATTGGCCGCCGCCGTGGCAGCTCCCCAAGTAATAATTCTTTTGGTGCCGACTTTCCAAATAACCGTGCCAGCAGACCCATTGGTTTGGTTGGAGCGGCCGCGGAATTCCTCACAGGGGCCCACAGCTTTTTCCAAACAGCTATCGACGATATTTTCTTTGTTCAAGCCCCAGCTTGCGAATGTGGGAACTGCTGCAAACGTAAGACACATAGCTAGCAATATTTTTTTCATAAATACCTCTGCTGAGAATAGCATGGCACAAGAAAAAGCTGACGCATAGTTTATTGTTAGCCGCGGAGGCAACTAGAATTTTATAGATTTCTTAATATGTCGGCGCCACCAAAAATCAGAGACCAAATGACGGCAGCCCCCACCGCCAATAGCACGGCGATGTAAAAATAGCGAAATCCTATATCAATGCGCACATTCTTAGTCGCCACCCAGGATGAAAAATCTAAAAGAGGAACTTGATGTTTCGGACAAAGGCCCGGCGCTCGCGCTGAATACTTGCAGCGGGGGCAGAGATAATCTTCTTGCTCTTCCAGTGGCGATGTCAATACTAAGGGCATTCCGATCTTATCCAAATACCCTTTGACCAAAAGCAGATGATCTTTTTCGACTTCGGTATAAATAAATTCAGGCAGGCCCGAAAACTGCGGGTAATAGACTGGGCCGATAGGCGTAGTACGTCTTTGAAATTCCCGCAAAAGCTCTACGTCCTCATGGCGCTCCAACGGTCCTTGCACCGGCTCCAAAATTTCTTTTAGATCCGAAAAGTGCAATTCTGAAAGAGGGCCAATTTGGACTTTACTCATAGATCTTTCTCAATTAATTCGGCATGCAATTGATAACAACCGCGCCTTTAGAAGTGTTTGGCAATCCCAACTGAAAAGCTGGACCGCCGGCATTTGTGATCATAGAACCCTTGAAGTAAGCACTTGAAAATTGCTTCTTCTCTACCTCCTCAAACGATACCGTGGTTCCGTATGGGCTAACGCTCACATAGAATGCGACTTTTTTATCTTCGGACTTTCCTTCAAGGCGGAAGCCTTTCGCATCGATGGGCTTTTTATCAGTCGCCAACAACACAGTCTTACCTCTGTCTGCGCCATCCGTTCCAAGATATTGACTGAGAGTGCAAGTCATCTCGGCGTCGGCTGCAAAAGCCGCAGAGGTTGTCATCACCATAGCTAAAGAAGCGAAAACGATTTTCTTCATCATGATAGAAACTCCTTTGAAGGGTTTGTATTTATAGAGACAAGAAGAGTAAACTACCAAGACTTGAATCTCTAGAGTCGTATTCTCTTTGTGTAAATAATGCCCAGAGAGCGCTTTTGCCGCTGTCGAACTTTTCATCAGCACCGCGTATTATTTCTAATTTAAATGCTATTGAAAAGGAAACGTTTTCGTCTTATATATTTCCATTATGGAAATATTTGAACTTCGTTACTTCTTAGCCGTCGCCCAAATCGAAAACGTCAACAAAGCCGCCGAGAATATTCATGTCTCTGCGGGCTCACTGAGTAAAGCTATCGCCCGCTTGGAAAGCGAACTGCAAACGCCGTTGTTTTTCAAATCCGGTCGAGGCATCAAGCTCACTCCTGAAGGGCAGCTTTTGAAAAAGAAAGCCCTGCAGATTATTCAGCTCGAAGAAGACACTCGAGTAGAATTACTCGGTAGCGAAACCGGCAGCGTAAATGTGTTTGTTTCCTCAGAAGAGATTTTACAGAGCTATTTCGGTACAGGGTTGATCAAAAAAATCTCGAAGCTCTATCCACAGGCTCGCATAAGTTTCCTGATTCGTTCGGATGAGCAAGCCATCGAACAAGTACTCAACGGCGAAGCGCAGTTCGCGTTTATTACTTCTGAGGTTCCCGAAGGCGTCGAATCTAAAGTGATTTCGAAGGTGGAGTTTAAAACCACAGCCTCGAAGCTTCATCCTCTCTATAAAAAATATGGCTCCACCAAGCAGGTCCCCATCGAAGAGATTCTTGAACATTTCTTTGTCTCACCAGATACCGCCGTGCTCGGTAAAATTACCAAGTCCGATTCGATTGATGGCTGGCGCGACGATAAATTCCCTCGCCGAATCAAATACAAGGTTTGTGGCTTGAAACTTTTAGAAAATCTGATCAAAGAAGGCTCAGCCTTAGCGTACCTCCCCGACTATTTTGTCGAAAGTGCCGATCTGGAGGTTCTGAAGGTCACAGGCTGTCCTTATTCTTGCCATCAGACAGTGCGAATCATCTGCAAGGATCCGACAAGGTTAAGCTGGCTCTCGAGACTGTGGGATGCTCTTTAGACCATTTCGTTTTTTGACATAATTGTTTCGATTTCATTTCTTTTAAGATTTCGTCTTTCGAAGTAAAAGCTTCTTCGAAAGATACGAAACCCTAAAAGGAGAAATTAAATGAAAAAGAAAATCATAGCTACAGCAATACTTGCATTGATCGCTACAACCAACGCCTATGCAGGCGGAGTCCAGTGTCAGGTGGATGGTACTTGCGGCGAGGGCGACAGAGAAGCTGTTCAGCAAACCGTCCTCTCTTGTACAGGCGAAGCTTTCGGCATGAACGAATTTGCTGACGGCCCCGGCCAATACCCCGTCGAAGTGAATCTCACCAAGAATGCGAATGGCTATAGTCTGCAGTATATCGGTCCGGCCAACAGCGCCAGAAATACAAGTGATGGGTTCAGCGCCCTCATCGGCAAGAATGAATACAAACAAATAGCCTACACAACAGGGGCGCAACTCCGTATTCAGTTGGTCAACCAGCATCCAGCCTACAATTTTTCCCTAGAAGTTAATACGAATAGATTGGCCCATCAGATCACCGCCCATCTCGGATATTTTGATGGCAAGGCGATTAGCTTGCACGGAGACCTGGTCTGCACAATGCACTAGCCTGTCGAACTTCTCGACGCTGCTTGAAAAAATCAAGTGACATCAAAGCCTGTTCGTGTAAGTTCAAAACGGGCACACGAAAAACTTAAAAGCATATGAGAAAAATTGCGTTTATCACTTCCGAAGATGATCCCACATTGATTAAAGACGACCAACTCGTTTTTGCTCCACTCAAAGAACGCGGCTACACCGCATTTCCCCACATCTGGGATCATGGGCATACTGGTCTAGAAACCTGTGATGCCATCGTCTTTAGATCCTGCTGGAATTATCATCGCAAGTATGAGCAATTTCTTTCTTGGATTGAGAAACTAAAAAATTTCAAAGTTCCCGTCATCAATCCAATTGCCGTCAATTTGTGGAATCTGAATAAGCATTACCTGATTGAGCTTGCCGACAAAGGAACTACAATACCCACCACAAAATTTATTGAAAAAGGCACCGCACTGAATATGCTTGAGTTGCGCGTTCTGATCGATGCCATCGGCGCTCCTCAGGTTGTGATTAAACCCGCAGTGTCCCTCAATGGCCAAGACACTTACTTGGTCGCCGCCAATGACCTCTCACAAATCAACAAGATCATGGCAGAGCTTCTCCCCACACGCGACATGCTAGTGCAAGAGTTTGTGCCGGAGATTAAAACTTCCGGCGAAGTCTCGCTTATTTTTTTCAATAAAAAGTACAGCCATGCAATCAGAAAAACGCCAGCGGCGCATGAATTTAGAATTCACCATGAGTACGGCGGTCAACGCGCGTCCTACACTCCAAGTAAAGAACTCATCCAGCAAGCAACAGATATTGTGAATTTAGTCGAAGGCCCACTGGTGTCTTGCCGAGTCGACGTTGTGGAAACTCCTCAAGGTGCCAAACTCATCGAACTAGAAATTATCGACCCTATGCTTTTCCTCGCCCTTGGCGAAGGAGCCCCCGATCGTTTCGCTCAAGCCCTCGTCGATGCAATTGCCGCCTCTCGCCTGGAAGGAAAAACACCATGAATTTCATAACCCGCCTTAGCCACGCTGACATTATCATTCCTCGAGGAGCCGAAGAACAGGCCCGAGAATTTTATTGCGACTTCTTAGGCTTCAAAGAAATACCAAAGCCCATAGCTCTTCAGAAAAACGGCGGCCTCTGGCTAGAGATTGCGAATGCTCAAGTTCATTTAAGCATTCAAGATGGATTTGATCCGTCAAAAACGAAATCGCATCTCGCTTATGAAGTAAATGATATTGCCGCTTTAAAAGATGCTCTCGCAAAACGCGGTATTCAATGGAACGAAAACATTCCGGTGCCAGGTTTTGTCCACGGCGACATTCGCAATCCGTTTGGAAATCGAATCGAATTTCTACAAGCAGTGACTTAATTCTAACGCACAGTTTATTATTAGCCACGGAATCTGAATCGATACCAACATTAATACCGATACTTTCCTGAGCAGTCCCCTCTGAATAGAGGCAACCTATAGGTTGACACTAATCAGAGGGGACTGACAGTAATTATACTTCCATTATATCTACAACTTTGCTGAAATAAAAAAATGAAAATAATAAAACGCAAATCTTGTCGGGCCGTTTTACTCACTCCCGCCAACGAAGTTCTTCTTATCAAAATCAGCAATCCTGAAGGAAAATGGAGCGGATGGATTACTCCAGGCGGTGGAGTCGATGCAGGTGAAACTGAAGCAGAAAGCCTGCGTCGGGAACTCTATGAGGAGTTAGGTTTCAAGAATGTTCAAGATGAGCTTAAGATCTGGACAAGGTTTCACAAATTTCCGTGGAACGAAAAAATGGTGGAACAAGAGGAAGTATTTTTTCTCATTAGAACTGAAAAATTTGCACCCAGTGCTTTTCCGACCTTGTTAGATCAGCTCGTCGTCAAAGGCCCACCATCCTCCCCCTTTGATGCGGGCATTTAAAAATCGCGATAAAGTAACAATGGAGTCTTACCTTATGTCTTCGCCATCAATTAGAATTGCACACCGAGGAGGTTCCTCATGATTCGCAAACTCAAAGCAGGTGGCTATCGTCTTTACTCCCGTAAAAAGAATCCTAAAACAGGTAAGCGCCGTAATCTCGGCACGTTCAAATCCCTCGCGGCGGCGAAAAAGCATGAGCGCGAGGTTCAGTATTACAAACATCGCTAACCCCCTCTCACCTACTCTGTAACTCCTACTCGTGGGCACCCCTATGCCCACGATTTGTGGTCATGGGTCTTGACGGCGCCCTTCGGAATCCGTTATCTTCCGCCTCGCGTTAGCCAACGAGAGGCTCCATGAAAACACTGGATTTTAGAACATTGCTACATCAAGAACTCGCAGACCGCTGCAAGCGCAATCCGTCTTATTCACTGCGCGCCTTCGCAGCTCAACTCGAGATCGATGCTTCGACACTTTCGAAGATCCTGAAGGGCAAGCGCCCCTTGGGTCCCCAGTTGGTGCAGAAACTGGGTTCCAGCATCGGCTTGAACACCAAAGAAATTTCTGTGTTCTCGAAGATCGCGGATAAAAAAGAAGACAAGTCCGCCGAGCAAATGACCTTTGAGCAAATCACTTACGATCGTTTCGCAGTGATTTCGGATTGGTACCACTTCGCGATTCTTGAGCTCATGCAAGTGAATGGCTTTCGCACCGAACCTGCGTGGATCGCGAAAGCACTCGGCATGGAACGTGCAGAAGTCACTGCGGCGATTGAACGCCTTCAGCGCGTGGGGCTTTTAAAAGTCCAAAACGATGGCACTTGGAATGATATCTCGGGCGGCAACACCACTAGCATCGGACCCGATATGATGAGCACGGCTCACCGCCGTTTGCAGCAACAGTTCTTGGAGAAAGCCTCCGAGTCTCTGGTCAAAGTACCACTGCAAGAACGCGATCACTCGACAATGACGATGGCAGTGGACCGCTCGCGCTTGCCGGCAGCTCGTGAAAAAATCAAACGCTTCCGTCGCAGCCTCGCCAAGTTTTTAACCGAAGGCGATGTGCGCGATGAAGTTTTAAATTTAAATATAGCTCTGTTCCCAATAACAAAACTCCATGAAAGGAAAAATGTATGAAAAAATTAATTCTTTTGACTCTTTTAGTAGCTCCCCTTTTTGCTCAAGCCAGCATCCGTGAAAACGGCGGCAGAATGGCGGCAGCAGCGGCAGCACAAATCGAATTCTTTAGTCCTGGCGACGGCATTGATCGCAATTTGAAAAAAGCCGTGGATGCGCTTATTCAGGAATATAAGGATGCAGGACTCGTGGTTGCACACAAAGAAAAGATCGTCGGCAGAGAAGGCGAAACTCTGGTCTGCGTGCAAATTGACGGTCTCAATTCTTCAATACAATTCAACACAGAACTCGAAGCCCTCGTGAAAAAAGGTCAGCGCAAAACCAACATCACGTATGTTGCAAACTGCGACGAGAAAAAATAGCGGATCTTGGGGGATTTAATCCCCCATCGTCATGATATCCGCAAGGTAGTGAATTCTCAGCTTATCGGGAGCCACCTTGTGATTTTTCGGACTCTTCGGCGGAATAGGAATACGCTCCGCCGGTACATCATGGCTCACCAACCCGAGTTGATCCATGACCTCTATCTTGCCTGACATCGATGGCACTTGATCTAAACGATCCTCCGCGAAACTGAGAGTGGTCACTAAAAAGGCGATTAGAACCAAAACGATGATTCTCATATATCTCTCCTGAGACGTACAACGACATCTTTACTATAAGACGAGTTTCGAACACGAATCCTCTCGTCCCAAGATGACCTACGTAAAAACGCCTCGAATTGATAATGATCTCTGACTGAAGCAATTGCTAAAAACGGTTGGGATCCAAAACCGCCATATCCACAAAAGGTACTTTATTCTCAACAATGTCGGCAACTAGCAATCCTGTGCCGCTGCCACTTTGTAAACCAAGCATTTGATGGCCAACAGCCAACACCAGATTCTGAATCGAAGCATGGCGGCCAATCAGCGGCACGCCATCCGGAGTGCAAGGACGAAGCCCCGCCCAGAGCTCTTGCACTTGCAATTCTTCCGGGAGATGCAAAAACTCCCGCGCCCCGCGCTTGATATTTTCCACTCGCTTTTGCGTGATTGAAAAATCCTGATCCACCAGCTCCAAGGTCCCGGCAATGCGCAGAGTGTTTTGCCGGGGCGTAATCGCGATCTTCTTTTCCACCAACATCATCGGATACTGCGGTTGTTTCTCGAGAGGCGGCACGATCATCGCATAACCTTTGCCACCCAAAATGGGAACACGAAGACGCATCATCTTCGCCATGCTCTTGGACCAACTGCCCGTAGCCATAATGACTTGCTTCGCCTGAATCTCTCCGGTGGATGTCAGAACTTTTTCAATTTGATTGTTGCTGTTAATCACAAAATCCTGCAACTCAGTATTTTCTAAAATCTCGCCGCCATTAGAAAGAATCTCTTTCGCAAGTGCTTGCACGACCAAGTAAGGTTCCGCCATTGCCTCTTGCGAAAAATAAACGCCACCGAGAATCGGCGCTTTGAGCGCGGGCTCCATTGCAAGCGCCTCATCACCATTTAAAACTTTTCCTGGAATACCAAGATTTTTAACGTAGTTGAGCTCCTCCACCGCAGCGGCCACTCCGGCCTCGGTGCGGCTGACCATGAGCAAGCCTTTTTTCTGAAAGCGAATCTCGGGATACTTCTGCCCGAGCTTTTCATATTCAGTAAGACTCTTTTGCGAAAGCACGACAAGACACTCCACCGCGCGGCGGGCCTGAGTCTCATTCATTGCTTTGAGAAAGCTAATCATCCACGAAGCCAGATCCCATGATAGAGAGGGCTTGATATACAGTGGGCTCTGCGGATCCATCAGCCACTTCATCGACTTGAGCAGCATGCCCGGCATCGGCAGTGGCATTGCAAAACACGGAGTCATCCAGCCCGCATTCCCATAAGAGCAGCCTTTACCGACCGCACCCTTATCAATCACGCAGACTTTAGCACCCCGACGAGAGAGTTCCGCTCCGATAGAGCTGCCGATGATGCCAGCTCCGACAATCAAGATATCCACTTGTTTTGTTTGCATGACCCTATTTGATGAATTTTCCGAAGGGTTGACAAGCTATTTCATCACAATGCATTTCCAGTTTACGTTCGTCAGCGAACACGCCGAGGTGTTGTTACTGCACGCTAAACGAATTGTGATATTGCCTGCGGTCGCTAAGGCATTCCATTGGACTCTGTTATTTGGATCCGCACTAGGCGAACACTGGACCATATCTCCGGCATTGACATTAGCCGCCGTGATCGATGGGCAAACGACACCATTGTTAGTGGTGATTGAGCTGCCACAATTCAAACTCGTCGCCGTGAAATAGAGATCTGGAATGTCCACAAGCCAGCTGGTTCCGTCATAGACAGCGGTGACAAATTTATTAGCCACCAGATCACCCGCCGCAACACTCGCCCCCGTTCGCTTGCTGAAAATACTTTTAGCACCCGTACCGTCGACATTCAAAGTCGCAGCCCCCGTATTTGTCGCATTGACTTTAAACTTCACAGTCGTTCCCGCCACAGGTCCTGCCGCAATCGCCACTGTATTCGCCAGTGTGTACGCTGTCGCGGTTCCTGCCGTCGTCGCGGCCATTTGCGAACTCGTTTGGCGAGCAACACCTAGAAGGTTTCCCGTCACATTGCCCGTGACATTTCCATTGAGATTCGCTGTCAGAGTTCCCGTCACTGTGAGAGTACCACCGATCGTCGCATTGTTCGTCACCGCTAAAGCCGTTCCAGCACCTGTGAGTGACACAGAAGTGATATCTGTATTTGCACCCTTTGCTGCCGCACTTAAATTTCCGCGCGCTGCCGCCGCGTCGGTGATGTCAGAAAGATTGTTGCTAGCTTGCATGAAGTCTGAAGAATTCATTGTCGCCGCAGAACCAAGACCACTGACATCCGTGCTGGCGATCACAACATCACCCGTTCTGCCTGCAACCGAAGTCACGGCTGCCGTCGGCGCAGTCGGCAGAGTCGCCCACGTGCCGTCGCCCTTGAGATACTTCGTCGCATCGCCCGGCGAACTCACCGTTGCTAAAGAACCCAAACCTAAATTAGTGCGCGCCGCCGATGCCGTCGTTGCGCCAGTACCACCATTTGCAAGAGCCACAGTCCCCGTCACAGTCAGAGCATTGTTCGCATAACTTGCGAGCATCGCTAGCGGTGTCGAGACAATATCAATTCCCGCAAAGGTCGCATCGTCCGCGCCGCCAAAACCATCCTTAGAAATATCCACGACAACATCAAAAGTAAAAGCATCCGTATTTGCCGTATGAGCAAACACGGCCGGCGCAAAGGCATTGGTGAGCGAATTGCAATTCGCATTGCCAGAGAGCACGACGTTAAAAACTCCATTCACCACAGGTACATTCGCCGCAGAGCTTTGACACCACACCGTGGTGGCCCCGCGCTTGACGATAAATCGCATTGGATATCCCGCCGCATCGTTCAATGGCGCTGTTCCCTGCTTAAGGAATCCCTGCACGACCGCACGGTTGTTAAAATACTGCGCAGAAGCCGGGATCGTCGCGAAGAGAATGAAAGAAGTGATGAGTGGTTTGATCATGACGAAGCTCCTAAGGGCTCGCTTCGTGCATGTAATTCACGAAGCCTGTTTCCAGGGTGTAACCTGTATTTCCGGTTGAAGTGGTTTGTTTTTTTGCGATGGTTTCTAAAACGACCGTGCCATTGACAGAATTTTTTCCGGCTGCGGCGACATTAAATCCCGTGTTGGGATAGCGAGGATGACCGTAACCCAAAGTACGAGTCGCCGTCATCGCGTTGATGGAAACCGTCAGCGGCAGACGAACCGGTTTGTTATCTTGGTCGTAGGCCGTGACAGTGACAGACGCCGACCCAGGTGCCATACATGCTTTAAAAGTAAACTCGCCGGCGGAAACATTCGAGGTCACAGTCAACCCCGTTAATTCGACCTTGCTGACTTTGTCGGGATTATAAGTGCCGTTAAAAATAATTTCGATATTGTTGCCAGTGCAAGATCCCGTCGCCGCATCCGCAGCAATATTCTGTGTTGTCAGAAACGGCGGTGTGAGAGTTTGTACCTGCCCGTTCACGGTATAGGAAATATTCACCCAATCCGGGATCAGCTGAGCGAGCGGATCGTCTTCGCCGTGCGGATTTTTGCCCGACCCTGGCCCACAAGAGACAGTTAAGAGAATCAAAATAAGAGAATATACCAGCCGATGAAAACCCATATCGACTTTTATCGGCCAGCAAAAAAAAATTCACAGACTAGAGAGGAGAATTTCGAAAAAACCGAATCTAAGGACAGGGCTGTCGCTCGGCAAAAGGCGAGGTTTTTGTTCGATTTATTATGTCAGTTTGTTTTGTCAGGAAGATCCTTGCCGATTTCCTTCAGAATATCATCCCATTTTTTAATGAGAACTCCAGGACTGTCGGGATCGCGGTGGACTAACTCTTTGGTGATCAACGCCGCCACAGCAACAGCAATCACGAGGAGCAGAACATACTCCACCACAATTTGCCCGCGCTTGTTTTTAAGATGGCGTGTTTTCATGAATTAAGCTTCGTATTGAAGCTCAGAAACCGCTTTCAGGTTTGGCTTCCAGTTTTGAATGGCCATCCCAATTGTTTCAACCAATAGATCCAAATGATTGTCTTCCAACGGGCCACGAAGCCCGACCACCACATCTTCATTCCACTTCTCAAGAGCCAGCGGATGGGCGGTTTGATTTTGTCCTTCAAAGGACATCAAGAAACTTTCTTCAGAAGGATAGACCATCACTAAGATATTCGCACCCGTTGCTTTCGAGATCTCTTTGGCGCGCGCCACTTCGCTGTTCAACTTTTGCTGAATCATGAAGTAGATCTTTAAAGCCAAAGCTTCATGAAACTGCGCGAAGTAGATGCGGATAGGTCCGTCGAAGATGGCTGAATTGAAAGCCGGGTTAAAAAACTTCGACTGCATCAAAGTAGAATAAGACGACTTCATGTGAATATTCCCCTCAAAAAAATATCTTTCGATTTCTAAGACTAGGAATAGTTGGAGCTCTTTTTCAAAGACTTTTTTAAGAATCTTAAATTTTAGGATTCAATGCGTTAATATGAGTTCTCATAAATTCGCTCGCCACTCTGATAGACCAAGGTCGCGGAACGCTCACCAGCACTGTAGAACAACTGTCGCCAGTCAGTCTCGATGCACATAAAATCAGCACTCTTGCCGAGCTCTAAAGAGCCCACTTCTTTTTGCAAGTCCAAGGCAAAAGCAGCGCCGACCGTATACGCTGCCACGACTTCGGGCAGAGTCATCTTCATTTCTAAACGCGCCAGCAAGCCCACCAAGCTCACATCTTGTGTCGGCGACGTCCCTGGGTTGAAATCCGTCGCTAAAGCGACACGCGCGCCGTTGTCGATGAGCTCGCGTGCGGGTGGATATTTGCATCGCATGTAAAGATCTGCTGTCGGTAACAAAACACAAGTCACTTGTGACTTAGCAAGTTTGCGAATTTGCGACTCACCAATTTGCAAAAGGTGATCTCCGGACAGAGCGCCCAACTCCACGCCAAGATCCGCGCCTCCACTGAGGGTCAATTGATCGGCGTGCATCAGAATTTGAAAGCCCATGGCTTGAGCGGCTTTTAAAAACTCTCGGGAATCATTTTTATTGAAGAATCCGTCTTCGACATAAATATCTACGCGCTGGGAAAGTTTTTGCTTTTTGACCTGTGGGAGGACTTTGTCTTTCAAGAAATCCAAGTAAGCTTTGTAAGAATCAAACTCTGGTGGTTTTGCGTGCGCTCCTAAAAACGTCGGCACGATCCGCGGGCCTTCGAGGGATTTTGCCACTTTCAAAACTTTAAGTTCATTTTTTTCATCGAGGGCGTAGCCGGATTTAATTTCCAGCGTGGTAACCCCCTGTGCGACAAAGGCATTCACACGTTTTTGCGAAAGTGTTTTCATCGCCGCCGGCGACATCGCGCGGGTTTGCTTCATGGTGGACAAGATGCCACCACCCGCTTTAGCGATTTCCTGATAGCTCACCCCTTGATTGCGCATTTCAAACTCAGCGGCGCGACTGCCGGCAAAAATCAAATGCGTGTGACACTCCACCAACCCTGGCAGCACCGTCATGCCTTTGGCAGAGAACTCTTTGAGTTTCTTCGCCTTCGCCAGGGTTTTAGGAATTTTCTTGTGAGGCCCCATCCAAACGATGCGGCCCTTCTCGATATAAAGCGCTTGGTTCTGTTGAATCCCAAGATCTTGTTCTAAAACTTTGCGGCCCTCTTTCTGCATCGCAGGGGCCAACGTCAGTAATTCACTGATATTTGTCACAAGTAGGTTTGCCATGATTTTTTTGTATCGGTCCTCCGCAGAGGTGGCAACCTTTAAATGTCAAAATCACGGGCCTCGCTGAGCTTGTTTGCGAATCCTGCTTCCGTTGAAGGCTCGCGTTCGACGGCCTCCTCTGCTGGCGCCACTTCTTTTTCCTTCTCCGTCAGAGCATTGCGTGGGAAGACCAACACGGGACAAGCCGCCGCGCGCACCACATTGCGAGCAATACTGCCAAGAAGCGCGACTTTGATCGGGCCGCTCTGCCCTTCCATGATGATAAGATCACAGTTTTCGACCACCGCTTGTCGACAGATCAGGTTGTCCACTGGCTCTCCGGCTGTCTCCACCCGGATCTCGCAGTGGACGCCTTCGGTCTTTGCCCACTCAGCCCAAGATTGCGCGCGTTTAGTTTGTTGATCGGATTGGATGCGCAGGAAATCTTCCAGCGAAACCATTTCACCTTCGACACCGTAAAGAGACGGATAATAACCCGTATCCATCACGATCCGCGCCGGCATCGGTACGGCATGATAGATGGTCACCGTCGCGTTCATCTGTTTCGCCGCAGAAATGCTTCTGCGGAAAACTTCGCGCGAGTATTCTCCGAACTCGGTGGGGAATAAGATTTTACTAAATTGAGGTTCCACTTTAATGCCGGCGCCGATGACCAAAATCGGAATCGACGAGTGCACCAGCAGAGTCTCGGCAAAACTGCCGAGGAAGAAACGGTCCAGCCCCTTACGCCCATGACTGCTGACGATGATCATGTCGGCATTTTGTTTTACCGAGTAGTCCAAAAGAGTTTCCACCGCAGCACTGGTCGAAGCCAATGGCTCCACCAAAATTTTCGGTGTTAGAATATGCGGGAAGCCCGTCGTCAATAAAACATCTTCGAGGTGCGCGCGCAGATTGGTTTGAAACTCACGCATCCAATCGGTGCTGTAATCGACCGGCCAATTCATCTCCGTCGAGCCCAAGACGAAGACTGGCTCGATCTGCGCATAAGTTTTATTTTGAAAAACTCCGAGAACGCGAGCGGCTTTTTCTTGTAGATCTTCCTTTTCTTCAAAGGCATCGATAGACCAAATTATTTTTTTCATTTTAAAACGATCGTTCAGCATATGCGGCCCTCCTTTTGTATTTTAAGAGGGATATGTGACCGGAATTTATTTTTGATTGGAAAATTTGGCGAAAAAAACACGGCCCTGACAAAACCGCTTACAACTTCAACATCCGTATACCACTGAAACCGTATCCAACTTCCGCTTGAACTTCAACTCTGCTGACAGGGCCGTAACCTAAAACAACACCAAAGAGACAATCACAGTATGCCTCTGTCCGCCGAATGAAACTAGTGAAAAAATAGAATGCGAAGTGCGCTCTTATTCGTGTCAAGAAACCTTGTTATCGAACGGAACTCTCACTCGAGTGATGTAGCGAAATTGCGACTGTCTTTGATGCTTGTGCGTGCAACAAAGCCTGTGCTGTTTACTTTTCTTAACAGCTATTTTGCAACTCCCAAGTAAGCTGCTTTCACTTCTGGATTCGTGAGAAGTTCTTGAGCCGGTCCTTCGAGACGAATTTTACCTTGTTCTAGAACATAAGCTCGATCTGCAACACTCAAAGCACGGTAGGCCAGTTGTTCCACTAAAAGAATCGACACTTCTTTACGGCTCTTGATGTTCTCGATCACGCGAAAAACTTCATCAATAATCACCGGTGCGAGTCCCATGGAAGGCTCATCCAACATCAGAATCCGCGGATTCAACATCAGCGATCTGCCAATCGCAAGCATCTGTTGTTCGCCACCGGAAAGAGTTCCGGCTAATTGTTTTTCGCGTTGTTTGAGTTTTGGAAAAATCGCGAAGATTTTCTCAATGCTTTCTTCGATTTCTTTTTTCTTTTCTTTCTTAGTTCGTAAGAAAGCGCCCAAAATAAGATTGTCGTAAACAGACTGTTGCGCAAAGACATGCCTCGCTTCCGGGCAGTGCGCAAGCCCCCACTCCACTCGTTTGTGTGGTGGAATTCCCACAACCGGCTTTCCAAATAACGACACGCTTCCCTCTCGCGGAGTGACAAGACCCGAGATAGCCCTCAGCAATGAAGTCTTACCGGCCCCGTTGGCCCCAATCATGGCAACCAATTCGCCGGGCTGCACGTTCAGCGAGACCCCCTTCAACGCTTGAATGCCGCCGTAATTCACGACGAGATTTTTAACTTCAAGCATGTTCCGCTCCTTCTTGACCTAAGTAAGCTTGAATGACGAGCGGATTTTTTTGCACGTCACTCGGTGATCCACCGGCAATTTTCTTGCCGAAATCCAGAACAGTGATTTCATCTGAAATCTGCATCATCATTTCCATGTGATGCTCGATCAAAAGGACTGCAATGCCATGTTCTTTGACTTTCAAAATCACCGCATTGAATTCTTGAATTTCTTTCGAGGTCAAACCGGCCGCGGGTTCATCCAGCAATAGCAGCCGCGGTCGCAGTGCGAGGGCCCGCGCGATCTCAAGCCGCCGGGCTTGGCCGTAGGCTAAGTTCTTTGCTTTTTCTTCAGCCAAAGAATCAATACCAACAAACTCAAGCCACTTCAATGCCTCGGCTTGATGCTGTTGCTCCTCGCGCCGCACTTGCGGCAGCCCCAGCAGAATAGCCCACAAACTCGAACGATAGTGGTTATGCAGTCCCACCAAAACGTTTTCCAAAACTGTGAGGTCACCAAAAAGCTGCAGGTTTTGAAACGTGCGCGCAACTCCTAAATGCGAACGACGATGAGGCGCCACTTTATTGACACTCTCGCCAAACACCAAGACTTGTCCGTGAGTCGGCGTGTACAATCCCGTGATCAAATTCACCGTTGTGGATTTTCCCGAACCGTTGGGGCCCATCAAACCATGTATGCTGCCGGGACTGACCACAAGATCCAACCGGTTCACAGCCACCAAACCGCCAAAGCGCATTTCCAAATCGTTGAGCTTTAAAGGCTCTTTCCCCTTCTCGGGCGGGCCTTGAGTAAAGAGTTGGATGGATTTGCCGAGTTCTTTGAGCTTTGGCAGATCGTAGTGCGCGCGAAACTGCGGAAAGTACTTTTCAACATAACCACGGATCAAGCCCGCAATTCCTGTCGGCAGAAAAAACAGCGCCAGTAAAAGCAAAATACCAAACACCATCAAGCGAAAATCTTTAAACCAGGTAAAAAGATCTGGCAGTATCACCACCAAGGACATTCCGATGAAATTTCCCAAAGTCGATCGGACTCCACCGAAGATCAAGGCCATCAACGCCAAAACCGAAAAATCCATGCTAAAGGTATTTGGCGCAATGTAATTATCTAGATGAGTAAAGAGTGCGCCAGCCAGACCCGCGATACCAGCTGACAAAACAAACGCGGCGATCTTGAAGTAAAATCGCGAGACGCCACAGCTTTCGGCCGCGATGCTGGAATATTTAATAGCCTCAAACGCCCGCCCCCAAAAACTCCGCGCAAGATTCTTTTTGAAATACATCACAAGCACCAAGCACGGATAGATCAGCCAGATAAAATAATTCCCCGCCAAGGACAGACCACCGATGGAAAGTCTTGCCATTTGAATGCCCTTAGTTCCATTGGTGATGTATTCCTGTTCGTTGATCACCGTGTAGATGATGATTCCATAAGCAATCGTTGTAACCGCCAAGTAAGGGCCCGAGGCTCGCAGAGAGGGAAAGCCCAGCAAGAAACCAAAAAATCCGGTCGTCACCATCGCAGCGAGCGCCGCCAGAAAAAATGGCCACTCATAAAACACTGTGATCGAGCCTCCTTGATTATCAACGGCCTTGGCGCTGAGGATCGCCATGGTATAAGCTCCAACAGCAAATAATCCCGCATGACCGAGGGAAATATCGCCGATGTAACCCGTCACTAA